>Ga0180215_1000081_pt1 | contig 145732 bp, 151 predicted proteins | sample eDN3rd37CBELigBY_FD_128871 | JGI IMG/M metagenome (GOLD analysis project Ga0180215, IMG submission 128871) | Enriched backyard soil microbial communities from Emeryville, California, USA - eDNA 3rd pass 37_C BE-Lig BY (version 2) (version 2) | ecosystem: Environmental > Terrestrial > Soil >... | reverse complement strand
TGCGTCGCGCCGCCGCGACGGCACCAGCCCGCAGCCGGGGAGGAGTCGCCGGTGAGACCGCTGGCTAGTGATCTCCGGAACCCCCGTAGGGACAGGTCTTAGACCTGTCCCTACGGGGGTTCCGGAGATCACTAGCCAGCGGTCTCACCGGCGACTCCTCCCCGGCTGCGGGCTGGTGCCGTCGCGGCGGCGCGACGAACAACTGGCGCCGGCCAGAAGATCACGACCATCCCGAACAGGTAGATCAACCCACCGACCCAGATCCACGGCACGAGTGGATTGATGAAGATGTGCAGGTTCGCCGCACCCGTCTCGTCCCACTCGGTCAGCATCACATAGACATCATCGAATCCGACTGTGTTGACCGCGACCTGCGTCGTCGGCTGATCGGCGAAGCCGTTGTAGAAAAAGCGCTTGGCCTCGATCACGCCCTTGTCACTGCCGTCTACCAGCACATCCATCCGGGCCGTGAACACCTGCGCGTCCGACGTCCTCGTCTCGACCAGTTCTTCGTAGACCAGCGTGTACTCGGCGACCTCGATCGACTCGCCCTCGTTCAGGACGACGCGCCGCTCGGTCTGGAAGAACGTGGAACCGACGATCCCAATCGCGATGATCGCGACACCGAGGTGGACGATATAGCCGCCGTAACGCCGGGGATCACGCCGGGCCAGCCGGTAGACGGCCACCGGCAGCGAATCACCCGCGTTCTTGCGACGCAGCCGGGCGCCCTTCCAGTACTCGACGCCGATCGCACCAATCGCGAAGACCGCTGCGGCGATCCCGGCGGTTGCCATTGGCTGCCCGAACAGCGCCAGTAACACGACGATCGCCACCACTGCCAGCGCAATCGGAACGATGATGTCACGCTTCAGTGTCTCGATCACCGTCTGCCGCCACGCCAGCAGCGGCCCGATTCCCATCAGGATCAGCATGATCAGAAACAGTGGACCATTGACCTGGTTGTAGAACGGCGCACCGACCGTCATCTCGGTTCCGGTGAACGCTTCTGAGATGACCGGATAGACTGTGCCCCAGAACGTCGCGAATGCGATTCCGGTGAAGACGACGTTGTTCAGCAGGAAGCCGGATTCTCGCGAGACGACAGCGTCGAAGGTATTGTCAGATTGCAGCATCGTCCGGCGGTAGAAGATGAGCCCGACTGAAAGCGTCGTGACCGCGATCAGGAATCCGAGGAAGTACGGTCCGATCTGCGAAATGGCGAACGAGTGGACGGACTGGATCAGGCCACTTCGAACAACGAACGTGCCAAAGATCGCCAACACATAACTCGCGAGCAGCAGGCCCATGTTCCAGACCTTGAGCATCCCGCGTCGTTCCTGAACCATGATCGAGTGGATGAACGCCGTCGCCGTCAGCCATGGCAAGAGCGAGACGTTCTCTACCGGGTCCCAGCCCCAGTAGCCGCCCCAACCGAGGACGTGGTACGCCCACCATCCGCCGAGAAAGATGCCCGTCCCAAGAATCGCCCAGGCGACCAACGTCCACTTGCGGACGTAGCGCAGCCATTCCGGCGTCATCCGTCCGGCGATCAATGCGCCAGCCGCGATAGCAAACGGCACCGCGAAACTGGCGTAGCCGGAGAGCAACATCGGCGGGTGGACCAGCATTCCCGGATCACGCAGCAGCGGGTTAAGCCCACGGCCATCTTCCGGCACAACAGCGTTGAGTTCGAACGGCGAGGCAACGAAACACAGCATGTAGAGCATGAACGCCTGGAGCGAGAGGAAGACCGCAGCCGAGTACGGAATGATTCGCGGAAAGCGCGCCCGGTTGCGGGCGAATGCAATCGACCCTAGGACGCCCGCGACGATCATCCAGAACAGCAGGCTGCCCTCCTGCCCTCCGTAGAAGGCAGTGATGACATAGCGCAGCGGCATATCGCGGCTCGACCGGCCAGAGACGTATTGCAGCGAGTAGTCGTGAGTCAGGAATGCGACGACCAGCACACCAGCCGCCACGACGGCCAGCAGCGTCACACCAACGACGGCGCGTACCCCTGCAACCGACAACTCCGGAATCCGCCGTCGCTCGCCGACGACCGACGCGACGATGCCGAACAACGCCAGCACGAACGCCAGCAGCAATGCCCCATGTCCGAGATGCGCCATCGCCATTTAGGGGTGATCCGATCTAAGGTCGGAGGTGACGGATCGGAGTCCGAGAATCGGGACTCGGGGGTCCTGCACGAGAACGATTCCGTTACGATCCCCGTGTCTCGATTCCCGAGTCCCGCCCACTACGACTCTTCCGCCTCGAAGCGCGATGGACACTTCGTCAGCAACGTCTCTGCCTGGAAGACGCCGTCGGGGCCAACATGCCCCTCGGCAACAACTTCGACGTCATCCTTGAAGATGTCCGGGACAACCTCGCTGTAGACCATATCGATCGTCTGCTCGCCGTCGGTCACCGTGAAGCGAATCTCATCTGCCAATCCGACGCGCTGAATCGAGCCGGGGACGACATCGCCGCCGACCCGCACCCGCTCGCCGGTCTGATCCTTGCCACTCTCGCGGAGTTCGCTGATGGTGTGGTAATACGCCATCGACGACCCCATCGCGTTGAAGACGAGGAAGCCAACCGCCAGAATCAGCACCGTCGACGCAACAAGCAACTTCGGGTTAATGCGCGGCTTGCGCTTCACCACTGGCGATGCTGACAGCGTTCCGGAACTCATGAACCAGTCCTTACGTCAACTCTTCAATCCGTAGACGCTCGACAAACCGACGCCGATCACAAATGCAGCCAACCCGAATGCGACGATCAACTCCGGCATCACACGCCGGCCACCGCGAGCAGCGCGCCGGACTGGGCGAATACCCGCGAACCAGAATGCAGCCAGCGCGGCAACGATCTTGGCCGCCATCAGCGCGACGTACGTGATCCCAGCGTTGCCGTTCGACAGTCGATCGAAGACGAGGATTCCGCCCGTCACGACCATGACCATCGTCGCTACCTGCGCCCACTCGCCGAAATACCCCTGCGCGGCGGAGATGAACGCCCTCGGTGGCTCGCTGGACTCCCGGCTCGCTGGCCGGACGGCCAGTAGGTAGTATACCCCTCCCCCGAGCCAGAGCATCGCGGCCAGCGCGTGCGCGACCCGCAGCCCGAGCAGGAACCAGTCACCGACAGGCACTAGCCGAGCATCCGCTGGCCGGCTGCCGCGAGCCGGACCATCTGGCCGCTCACAAACAGCGCCCCGATCAGGATCAGCGCCCCACCGCTCACGGCAACGATCGCGCCGCCATGTCGCGAAATGGCACGCACCCCCCGCTGAAACTGACCCAGCCCCAACCCCGCCACCAGGAACGGGACACCCAGTCCGAACGAATACGCCGTCAGGAGCAGCGTCCCCTCTCGAACCGTCTCAGCCGTACTGGTGTAGACGAGAATCGAGGCCAGAATCGGTCCGAAGCACGGCGTCCAGCCAAAGCCAAACGCCATTCCCATCAGCAATGTCTCAGCCGGTGTAAACGACTGCCGGGTGGGGTGGAAGCGTCGCTCGCGCATCATGAACGGCAACCGTGATCCCCAGATGATGACGATTCCCATCAGGATCATTACGAGTCCAGAGACACGCATCATGACCTGCCGGTGTTCATCCAGCACGTCGCCGAACACCGACGCCGACGCACCCAACGTGACGAACACCAGCGAGAAACCGAGCACGAACAACAGACTCGGCCAGAACAACCGCATCCGATCGCTCGCGGCGTTGTTGCCACTAGCAGAACCAGACAACATCGTCAGATATCCGGGAAGCAATGGCGCAACGCAAGGTGACAGAAACGACGCCAGTCCCGCGCCAAACGCCGCCAGCAGTCCAATCCCGCCCATCAACGTGCCTCGGCGACCATACCGCGCAACTGCTCGAGGCTCCGGACCTCGCCCAGGAACTTGACGGCGTACCTGCCCTCAGCGTCGATCACGAACGTCTCCGGCATCCCCGTTACGCCGTAATCGAGCGCAATCGCGCCGCTGGTATCGCGCAGGACGGTATAGGTCACGTTGTACTCGTCGAGAAATGCGCGGGCATCGTCCTCGGTGTCACCGGTGTTCAGCCCGACCAGAATGACATCGTCGCCGAGGTTGTCCTGAATCGCTTCGAGCAACGGCGTCTCGTCCCGACACGGTGGACACCATGACGCCCAGAAGTTGACGACGACGATCTTCCCGCGCAGGTCGGCCAGGCTGATCTCCTCGCCATCGAAGGTAGTCGCCGTGAACTCCGGTGCGTCCATCTCGTCGTCCGGAACGAGGTAGCCGTTCCCGGCTAGCCGCCAGTTCTGGACGCGGGCTTCCTCCGGGGCAAACATCGCGTAGGCCAGTAACCCCAGCAACGCGACGACCATCGCGATCGCGAAGGCCGGGACAACCCGCGTCCGGAAGACGCTGGGCTTGAATGGCTCATCTTCGGTGTCAGGAAACTCTGGGTCGTGCTGACCGGACTCGGCAGCAGACATGCTCGACATCTGGTTCCCCTTCGTCGCGGGGCTGTCTGGGCAAACCTGCGCCCTCCACCCGGGCGCTCCCGGAACGTCGTGGGGGAAGAGGGACTCGAACCCTCACACCTTGCGGTACGTGCTCCTAAGGCACGCGCGTCTGCCGATTCCGCCATCCCCCCGGCAGCGATCTCTCACCACCGGCAAGTATAGCAATCCACGTTCAGACGAACGGTCACTCGCGGTGTGATGCGTAATGCGGGATGCGGGATGCGGGACGTGGGACGTGGGACGTGGGACGCGTGATGCGGTGGTCTGGTAGGGGCCGATCCTGTATCGGCCCGCGCGGGGTGCCCTCTGGGCCATGGCGCCCGGTCCAATATTGGTGGGTTGGCCACGGATCGCCAACGTCTGCGCCCGTGGGGAACGTCGCGTGTATCAAGCAGGCGCCTGCGGGCGCGGGCCGATACAGGATCGGCCCCTACCAGACCATCGCATCACGCATTACGCATTACGCATCACACCGCCCGCTTCGTCCAGATCCGAACATCCTGTCGCTTTGAGAAATGCAGCAGTGGCTGGACATCAGGCAAGTGCAATTCCAGTTGGGTCGTCATGCTGTTGGCTTCGATTTCTGCTTCGGCTGGTTGGAGGGGCCACGGTGGATGGGCGATTTCCAGGCGATACGGCTGACCGCGATCGTCGACGATGTAGAGGCAGTAGCGCTCCGTCAGCCAGCGGTCGATCGATTCCTCAACGACCGGCAGCACCGGTCCCGTCGGCCGGTATCGCATCCGTAGCGACGCTCGCGGTGCTCCCATGTGCCTGCGCTGGCTGGAGTAGACGAACCAACCGTCCTGTTGTCGTACCGACATCCGCGCCCGGAAGTACGGCAGCCCGTACCAGCTCGCAGCCGCGACCGCGGGACGATTCGAGGCATCGAGACTGAAGAAGTAGACACCCGGCTTGCCGTCCAGCGTGACATACGTGCGGACGTTGAGTTCGGGAAACCGCGACAAACCCGGAAGCGGCGGCACGCCTCTCGCCCGTACACCGCTCATCCAGAACGGAACGACGCCAATCCAGGCCTGACCGTCGAACGTGTCAAGTGGCAGCGCAGGCGGCACCAGTTCGCGCATCACATCTTGCGCGATCGGCCAGTGCATGAACAGCAGGTCGTTCCAGACCTGCCGCATCACCCACGGCCTGTTTGGCAACGGCCAGCCACGATGTGCGTCGTCAACCATCGTCCGCTTCCTGTCAGCCCGTCATCGTCGCTGGAGGATACACGTAGATCGACATGATCCGAACGTGTTCGAGCGCGCCCCGAAAACCGATCAGCCGTACCGCCTCGACATCTGCCGGAAACTGCGCGCCAGGCACGAGAATGGCCACCCGCCGGTCCCCTGCCCGTACCACTCCTTCCGGCACCACATCGCGGATGTAGTACCAACGCCCCTGAACCCGAACGCCGATGTTGACTGCACCACGTCCCGGTGGATTGTCGAAGGTGAAGTAGACGTAGCTACCGATATCGACACCGTGTTGGCGAATCGCCTCCTGCGCCGACAGCGCGATGAAATCCGGATCCTGTAATGGCCGCTGGGCAAACTCATCCTGTGGCAACGGCGCAACGATCAGCGCCTCGTCGCGTCGCACGAGTTCATCGGGGGACACCAGCCGGAAATTGTGATTCGGGCTCGCAATCGCGAAGACCGGCCGGCTCGCGCCATCGTAGTTGAAGCGGATCATCTGATGAACCGGCGCTTGATATGCCGCAACGATCCGATCCTCGAACAGCAGCACCCTGTAGATCAGTTCACCGTCGAACGGGTGACCGTAGCGCGCCATCCGCTCGTTGAGCGGCATCCCGCCGTTCTCGTCGGTAAGGAATAGATAGTAGCGTATGGTCGTCGCCGTCCTACCGGCCGATTCGGACTCGGACACCCTGTAGTAGACGCCCAGCCATGTATCGTCACGAGCCGGCCAGTGCGGCCCATCGTGCAACAACAGCGGTGCATGCTGGAATACCCGCTGTTCCACCTCCGACTGGTTCGGGTCGACCGCCAGTTCATCGAGCCGACCAATCGTCGTGAAACTGTCGTGCTCGATCCGTTCGAGCGCACGCTCCGCACTCCCGTACTTCCGCACGGAGACATTGCGATCGGTCGCGGTCTGCACATCCATCACGGCCGCGTAGTGAAACATCAGCAGCCCAAACGCGATCACCGACAGCACCGTCCCGGCCGAGACGCGCCGCGCGACGATCGCCAACCGATCCCAGAACGGGTGCGTTACCCGTCCACGCCGGACGGGCCGCTGGGTTGTCGTCGCCGATGCCGGTCGTTCATGGTGTCGCGTCTCGACTCGCATGCTGACGTCGCGCGCCTCTCAGGAAAAGCCGGTCGTCATCCGCCGACGGTCTTGCAAGGCACATACCGGCCCGTTCCGCACGGCGAATCTCCGTGTGGTAGACCCTGACCAGACATACGCGACTTGACGACCGAACACCGGAAAGAGGCAGCATGACGGCACGCAACCAGACATTCCTCGTCTGGCTCGCCCTGCAGGCACGACGCGACGACCCCGTCGGCGATTCGGCGCGCGATATGCTCGACGATCCCGACTGGCCACAGACTGCGACGACCTTCGATTCGGCCAGTGCGTATCTCCGGTCGGTCAACGCAAGCCCAAAGGCAATCGAAGCCCTGCGTGAAGCCTGGAACGAGTGGGAGCGCACCCAGTAGCATCGCCCTGACATGTCCAGCGCGATCCATCTGCGTTTTTATGTAATGGTGGCGAGGGCGCATGGGAGTCGAACCCACCTGGGAGGCTCGTCACCCCCCACAACGGTTTTGAAGACCGCACGAGCCACCGGGCCCGATCCGCCCCCGTTAAAACGGCAGGCAGAAGGATAGCACGTCCCAAGCAATTCGCGGACAATACATGACTCATCTGTCACGTATGCTATGATGGCGTCACTTGTATGACAGAATGCATCGGAGATGGCGTCCGTGGCGCATTACTCGCGTCCACATCCACGTTTCAGAGCGCCCAGGGTGCGTCGGCGAAACCTCATCGATGGTCATCCAGATGCCGCACGACACATCCGTCTGCTAAAGACGCTCCACCATGTCGTTTCCCTGATCGCCGCGTCGTCCGATATCGAACGTGACGTGCAGCGACTTGTCGGTGAGATTGCCAGCAGATTCCAGTTCTCGACCGTCGCAATTGGCGTCATTCAGGGCGACGAGATCGTCTACAGCGGCGTCATCTCCCATCACATCCCCCGTCATATCCGCTTTCCCGTCTCGCAGGGGATTGCCGGGCGCGTCGTCCGAACCGGAAAGCCCGCACTGATTTCCGACGTCAACACCGACCCGGACTACGTTCGGGTGGAGGAGTCAGTCAGTCAGGAGATTTGCGTACCTGTCGTCGTCAGGGAAGCGGTCTGGGGCGTTCTCAACATCGAAGCAACTGCCGATGTCCCGTTGCGCGCCGAGGAGTTCGACGTCATGTGCGCGCTGGCATCCGCGATTGGCCTTGCCGTCGAGCGTTCGCAGCAGCAGCGTTCCGAGGCGCTTCGACTCGAGCAACTCGCCCACCTGCAACGGATTGCAGGGCGGATCGCGGGCCGACCCAGTATCAACACGAGCGACCTCGATATCCTGACCGAGATCGAACAGGTATTCGGCTACTCCGGCCTTGGCCTTGGCATCCTGCGCGACGGCATGATCGACGTCTACTACCACTACGCCGCACTGCTCGATGGAGAGCCGCCAGCGTTGTCGCTCCATCCGACCGGGATCGGTGGCAAAGTTGCCCGAACCGGTGTACCCGTCTTCGCTCGTGATGTTCGCGACGAACCCGATTACGTCAACTTCCGACCTGACACCACGCAGGAGATCTGTGTCCCGGTTCGCGCTGGCGGGACTGTGATCGGTGTGCTGAATGTCGAAGCGACCATCGACCGCACCCTCGACGATTCCGACCTGGATATCCTGCTCACGCTGGCGGATCATCTCGGCACCGCGATCTCCAATCACCTTCGTATCGCCGAACTCGAACGTCGCAGCCAGCAACTCCATCTGGTCGACAAAGTCACGTCGCTGATCGCCGGGCAGGTAACGATCCGCGACGCGCTTCCGCTTGTGCTGGCGGAAATCGAACAGACATTCGGGTATGGCAGCACCGGCATCGGGTTGATCGAAGGCGACCGGATCGTCTTCGCTGCCCTGCGCGACTCGAACGAGGACAACATCCAGGAATACTTCCGCGACCATGGGATATCGATTGAGACCGGCGTGACCGGACGCGTGGCCCGCACAGGCAAACCGGTCTTCATTCGCGATGTGTCGCACTCAGACGACTACCTGCCCACCAGCCCCGCGATCCAGCAGGAGATATGCGTTCCGATCCGCGTGAACGGCACGACGATTGGCGTCCTCAACGTCGAGACTCCCGCCTCGAAGCCGCTCGGCTCGACGGACTTCGAGATCCTGACGATGATCGCCAACCATCTCGGGATGGCCTTCGAGCGCAGTGACGCGTATGAAGCCGAGCACCGCACCCGGACAGCAATGGAAGCCATCCAGCGGATTGCTGCGATCGTGACCAGCACACTCGATTCAGACGAAGCGCTGCGCAGGATCGTTGAAACACTCGCAGCCGTCTTTGACTATCCATATGTATCGATCGCGCTCATCGACGGCGACCGGCTGGACCCGGCCGCCTGGCACGGACTCCCGCTCGGCAGCATGCCACCTGCGTTGTCGGTTGGTGAGGGTGTGGCCGGACGGATTGCATCAACTGGTATTGCTGAACTCGTACTGCAGTTCAGCCGGGACGAAGAGCGCTGCCTGGCGCGGGTCGATAGCACCTCGCAGATCGCCGTCCCGATCACCTGCGAAGGTCATCTGGCAGGTGTGCTGAGCATTGAGGGGAACGCAATTCGGCCCTTAACCACGCACGATCTCGAGTACCTCCAGACGCTCGCAGACCACGCTGGGACGACCATCACCAACGCCCGCCGCTTCGAGCGGGTGCAGGCGCTCGCGATGCGCGATCCGATCACGAACCTGCCAAACTACCGGCAGTTCCAGACTCGCCTGCATAGCGAGCTGGCCCGTTCCGACCGGCACACGCGGCCGCTGTCCCTGATCATCATCGACCTGGATAGTTTCAAGAGCATCAACGACGCCTTCGGGCATCTCGCCGGAGACGAGGTGCTGCGTCAGATTGGCGCACGCCTGTCGCAGGAACTGCGCGAGAGCGATGTCCTCGCGCGCTATGCGGGTGATGAGTTCGTCGTGATCCTGCCCGAAACCGACCGCGAGTGTGCCAACCAGATTGCAGAACGGCTCCAGTCATCGATTGAGACGCAGCCGTTCCGCGTATCCGCCGGTCACGATGTGGTGGTCTCGATCTCGGTCGGTGTTGCGTCCTATCCCGCCGATGCCGCAACGATCGACGCGCTCGTCAGTGCGGCGGACAACGCGATGTACGCGGCCAAACGATCTGGCTTGATCACGTCACGGCTGCCACGCGACTGACCCCGAATACCCTCCAATTGGTACGCTTGTGTGTTGCGAAATGACCGTGCGTTCTAACTGGAGGATCTACAACCCGTGTCGACACTACTTGGCTCGAACCCGACGACGGCGTCGAAGGAACTCGAAGTCTTCGAGAACCCGAACCCGGAGCGGGACTACACCATCGAAATCTCGACTCCCGAGTTCACCTGCCTCTGCCCGGTGACGGGCCAACCCGACTTCGCCGAGATCACGTTGCGTTACATCCCCGATCGCCTCTGCGTGGAGTTGAAATCGTTCAAGCTCTACCTCTGGTCGTTCCGAAACGAGGGCGCCTTCCACGAGGCGGTCACGAATCAGATCCTCGACGAAGTCGTTGCGAAGATCGCACCACGCGAGGCAACCGTCGTTGGGAAGTTCAACGTGCGCGGTGGCCTGTACACGACCGTCACGGCCACCCACACCGCTCCGGGTCGAGAGTAGCCGACAGGCAGCCTCATGTCGTCATTAGCGTCGCTGCTGACCGCAATTGAGAACGGCGAGCCGGTCGATCACGCCGCGCTCTCCACGCTGCCGGAGGACCAACGGCAGGAAGCGATCGCGCGGCTGCTGGAGTCTGCAGCCGGTCGTCGCTGGCTGCGCTCGATTCCCGACCTTTCGGCGGATGATGCCGATCGGTTGCTGACCTCGGAGTCGGACTTCCGGCAACATCGCCGCGACAGGAGCCTCGGTGCAGTCATCGAACGAGCGACGCGAGCCGCCATCGAGGAACACGCGTTCGCGATCGCCGCTGGCCCAGCGGCGTCAACGCTCTGGAACCGGCTCGGCGAAGAACCAGAGCGCCGGGTCGACATCGCCAGGCTAATCGTCGCTGGTGACGACCTCCGTGCCGCCGAGGCGACGCTTCACCTGCTCGTCCTCGACCCACTTGATCCGTTCACGCTCGGCGAACCTGCACGAGTCTCGATCGCCGCACGGGCACTCGGATCCAGTAGCGCGGATGTTCGCGGGCTTGCCGCCGAATTTCTCGCCGATCACGCTCCGGACGAGCTGCGCGATATGTTCGAGCAGTTGATCCTGGACGATAGCGAACAGGTTCGTGGGATTGCCTGGGCCAGCGCGCTTCGCCATCTCCGGCAGCCGGCGGTCGAGCGAGCGACTGCATTGCTGGCTGATGAGTCCGTGCCGATCCCAACCCGTCGCAGCGCGTTGAACGCGATCGGTACGGCGTTACCCACCTCGCAGGTCGCCGATATCCTGGCCTGGTTCGTCGTGCACCCCGATCATCAACTCGCTGCCGACGCTGCCACGCTGCTGCACGACCTGCATCGCAACCCGATCACTGCCGAAGCCGCGAGGGAGAGTCCCCACGCTGATGTCCGCGAGATCGCTGAACGACTCCTCGATCCACTCCGAGGATCGCCAGCGGCCGGCGGTTCGCGACCCGGCGATCCGACCAGATCATCGACCGACATCTACGCAGACATGATCCGCCAACTCGAGAAGCGTGCAGGCGACCAGATGGGTGACGACGAGCGTTCGTCATAGCAGTTGAAACCGGCGGCATCACTTGACGATACTCTTGCTATCGTTCCGGATGTCATGAACAAGAGGAAACAGCACACGAATGTCGAATGAGACTGCCGCCGCTCCGGCTGAACTCGATGAGCGGTTGAAGACGAAGTACAACGAAGTCGAATTGAACTGTCCTCAGTGTCGCGTACGCTGGTCACCGATCGTCGCCGACATCATCAACTTCGGCACCGATCCCAAGGGCCGCGAGGGCATCCTGCGCAAGTCGATCCACCACGCCTACTGCCCGGCCTGCAAATTCCACATGGAGGTCGAGCACATCTTCGTCGTATACATGCCAGACGAGAACCTGCTCGTCCAGGTGCGCCCTGCCTGGGAGATCAGAGCCGGTGGCGGGGAAGATTACTACTGGAAGCGGCTCGAAGACGCGATCATCAAGTATCAGGATCTCGATGTGCGTCTCGACGTCGTCTTCGGAATCGACAGCCTGATCGAGAAGTACCTCGGAGGACAGGAAGCCGTCGACGCTGCGCTGGCTCGCGCTGAGCAGGAGCGCGAACAGAAGTTGGCCATTGGTTCGCTGGCACCCGGTGTTGCGACCGACGACGGCAGTCGTACTGCCTGATCTGAGATCCAGCAGTTGTCACGCTTGACCACCCTCATTACGATACTTCAGATTCGATGACTCACCCCTCGCGGATGGCTCCCACGCACTTGCAGGAGCCATCCGCGAGCGCGCATCTGTGTGCCTTGGTGCACTAGCAGGAGAACCACGCACGTGCCGCGTCCGACGAAGGCTGTCCCTGGGCATCGGCGGTCGCGACGACGACGTGGGCGGTTCTCCGATCGTCACCTGCTGATCGGCGAAGGGTTCTTCTCCGGGACTGCAACTGCGACGCACAACGCGTTCTTCGTCACACTTCTCGTCCAACTCAATGTCGGAAGCCTCGCCCTCGGCATCTACACCTCGCTCAACGGCCTGCTGGCCAACGCCTCCGGTCTTGCTGGCGGGCGGCTACGTCGCCACATCCCGAACCGGCGGACGCTGGCCGCCCTGACCGGAGGGCTTGGCAGGCTGGGCTTTCTGCTGATTGCGCTCCTGCTCTATCTCCAGGGGCCGGACGTCAGCGTCCCGCTCCTGATCGTCATTGCCCTGCTGTCCGTCACCCTGATCGGCCTCGGGCTGCCGGTGCTAACATCCGTCATCGCCGACTCCGTCAACCCCCGCGAGCGTGGCTACTTCTTCGCCAACCGGCTCCTCGCCAGTGGGATCGGTGCCGCCATCGTCGCAATCGGCATCGCTGCCCTGTTGCGACAGATGACCTTCCCCGACGGGTTCATGATCGCCTACCTGCTGGCGGCCTTCGCTGGCGTTGGCTCGGCCATGACGCTCCTCTCGCTTCGCCGGGTCCGTACCGAACCTGTGACCGGAACGAGGGGCGCCGCAGGCTACGGACTCTTCGGCTCCGTCTCCGCGCTGATGTGGCGCTACGCGGGGTCAACGTTCATCCTGTTCTTTGGAGCGGCCCTGGTCGCGCCGGTGCTGACGCCGTACATCCTCAACGATCTCGGCGCCGGTCCGAGTTTCATCGGACTGATGGCGGCCGTGAACGCCGTCACCGCACTGCTCGTCCAGCGTTTCTGGGGACGCCGTGTCGACCGGTTCGGGTCATTCCCTGTCATCGCCACGACGATGGCAGCCGTCTCCAGCCTGCCGGTCCTCTACGCGCTGACGCCGACCTACTGGCTTGCGCTGGGCTTCGAAGTTATCTCCGGCGTCGCCTGGGCCGGCTATGCGCTGGCGAACCTCAACTACGCGATTGAGATCGCGCCGGCGGAAGACCGCGCCCACTACACCTCCGTCAGCAACGCCGCCGCCGGAGCCGGGTCGTTCCTCGGCCCATTGGCAGCCGCCGCCATGCTGACATTCCTCGAGCCTGAGATTCTACTGATCCTCTCCGGCGTGATCCGCTTCGCCGCGTTCCTATCCATCCGCTTCGCCCGTCCGCCAGCACAGGCGACAGCCTGAAACTGGTGTATCCTGCGAGACGTTACGGATGGGATTGGGGACTCGGGATTCGGGGGTCTTGTAGTCCACTCGACTTCGTCCAGGAATGCGGCGGCTAGACTCCCCCGAATCCCGAGTCCCGAGTCCCGAAATCACTCACTGACAGGAGTACACAACGAATGCCAAACGACCTCATGCAGCGCATCGACTGGAGCAGCGTCCGCGACGAAGTCACCCAGCACCTGCAAACGCTGATCCGCTTTGAGACCGTCAACCCGCCAGGCAACGAATCGCTCGTCGCCGGTTACCTCAAGGAGGTTGTCGAGAAGGAGGGGCTCAACGCCACCATCGTCGAGAAGACCGAGGGCCGGGGGAACTTCGTCACCCGCATCAAGGGCAACGGCAATGGCAAGCCGCTCCTGCTGATGGCACACGCCGATGTCGTTTCGGTCGAGGCCGACAAGTGGACCCACCCGCCGTTCGACGCTGGTATCCACGACGGCATGATCTGGGGGCGCGGTGCGGTTGACACGAAGAACCTCGTCGCCTCCGAACTGATGGTCATGCTGCTCATCGCCCGCAATGGCCTGACCCTCGACCGCGATGTCATCATGTGCACCTTTGCCGACGAGGAGGCCGGTGGCCGTGACGGTGCGGACTTCATGTGGGAGCAGCATCGCGATCTGATCGACGCCGAAGTCGCGATCAACGAGGGCGGCGGTCAGGCGACTGATGTCCTCGGAAAGCGCTTCTACATGTGCCAGACCGGCGAGAAGGGCGGCGCGAGAATGACCCTCGTCGCCAGCGCACCGCCGGGACACGCCTCGGTTCCCCGCGATGACACCGCCATGCTCCGGATGGGCCGCGCGCTGGTCAAACTCTCCCAGCACCAGTTCCCGACCATCATCACCGCCTCGGTCGAGCGGATGCTCCTGACGATGGGTGAGTCGATCGGTGGCGACGCGACCGCCCTCATCAATGACATCCTCTCCGACCCGAGTTGGGAGAACCTCAGCAAACTCCCACTCGGCGAGGTCGAACGACTCAGCCTGCGCGCAACAACCCGCAACACCGCTGTCCCGACCATCATCCACGGCGGCCACCGCATCAACGTCATCCCCGGCGAGATCACCTGCGACGTCGATGGCCGAGTCCTGCCCGGTCAGGACCCGGCCGAGTTCGTCCAGCAGGTCCGTGACCTCGTCGGCGACGACGTCGAAGTGCGTGCCCGTGGCAACGGCTCGTCCGGTATCGAGGCCGACCCGGATTCCGCACTGTTCGAGACCATCCGCGAGGTGATGGCTGACATAGATCCGGGCAGCGAGGTCGCGCCGTTCCTTGTCTCCGGTGGCACCGACGCCAAGTCGATCCCCGGCATCAAGGTCTACGGCTTCAATCCGGGTCGCTTCTCCGATGTCGAGATGAACGGTGCCCACAATCACGACGAGCGCGTTGCGATCGACAACCTCGAGTTCGCGACTCGCGCACTGTTCGACATCACGACCCGCTACTGCTCCGCGCGCTGATGTCGGCCTTTTCGCGGGTGAACCCGCTGATCCTGTTCGACATCGACGGGACGTTGCTGATGGCCGGTGACCGCCACCACGGCGCGGCCTTCACGCACGCCTTCGAGTCGATCTTTGGCAAGCCGGTCACGCTCGACGGCGTCCCGCTAGCCGGGATGCTCGACGCCCAGATCGCCCGCATCCTCTTCGAGCGCCACGGCCTCGATGAGGATGCGTCCAGCGTGCGGCTGGCCGAGATGATGGACATGATGGGCGCTCGCTACATCGAAACCCTGGCAGGCGCCAGCCTCCGCGAGCGGCTCCTGCCAGGCGTTACGGAAGCGGTCCTCGCCTGTTTCGAACGCGAGTGGACGACAGGAGTCCTGACCGGTAACGCCCGCTCGGTGGGCCACGCCAAACTCCAGGCGGCAGGACTGGACATGCTGCTCACGATCGGCGCGTTCGGCGATTCCGCGACCGACCGGGGCCATCTCGTTGAGGCGGCTATTGAAGACGCCGAACGGGCCACCGGCGTTCGCCACCGTCCCGAAGAAACCGTCCTGATCGGCGACACACCCAACGACATCAGCGCCGCCCGCCTCGGCGGCGCCCGCGTCGTCGCCGTCGCCACCGGCCGCTTCGACAAAACCGCCCTCAGTCACCACGAACCCGACGCGCTGCTCCCCGACCTGAGCGATACTGAAGCATTCGTTCAGGCAGTCGAGAACGCACTGAAGGTCTGACGACTCTCACTGTCGTCCTGAGCCGCAGCGAAGGACCTCTCCGCGTTGACCATACAGGTGGCTAGAGCGGAGAGGTCCTTCGCTGCGGCTCAGGACGACAAGGGATCACGTCCTCTAGACCATCGCCCCTACGTTGCAGCGTTGACTACGTCGGGCAAATCCTCACCGAACAGATGCCGCCGCGCTGCTTCGTCGGCTACCAGTCCGTCCGGGCCAAGCGCGATTATCGCGGCGAAACCGCCCTGGGTCGGGTCCAGTTCGCGGGCGCGATTGAATCTCGCCCGACGCGCATCGGCTTCCGGCCCGGACTCGATCCGAAGGACCGCCATCCACTTGGCGTACTCACGCATCACCTCGTAGTACGTCGCTCGCCGGTCGGCGTAGTTCTCGATCGCGATGTCCCAGTCGGTCTCTTCCAGCAGCGCGTCACGAAGTTCACGTGCGTCGCGCATACAGACAGAAAGCCCCTGCCCGAGGCTGGGATCGTTCGCGCCAGCCGCGTCTCCGATCAATGCGACACCGTTTCCGGCGGCCCGGCTCGCCCAGATATCGGCGTTTGGGAAGAACGCCATCGGACCGCTTGGCGTCGGATTCCCGAGCATGCCTTCCGGCAGCGACGATCTCAGCCGCTCAATGAACTCGCTCTCTTTGCCCCGCCCATGCAGTTTCCCGGCGATCTCACTCAGTGCGATGATGTAGACGCGCGCGCGTCCGCTGCCCTGCGGGAAGATGAGGCTGAATCCACCGTCGAAATAGGCCATATGCGCGCTACCATCATCGACCTCGACGCCATCGAGCAGGCAGCCGCCGATCTCGTGGTGGGCGACATCGCGAATCGTCTGGACTCCGGCCCAGCGTCGTGCCGCAGACTGCCGCCCGTCCGCGCCAACGATCAACCGTGCTTCGATCGTCTGCGTCCCATCGTCAGTCTCAACCGTCAGCTTCCGGCGCGATTCCAGATCGACGCCAATTACTCGCGCCGGTCGGAACACCCGCACACCCGCGCTGATCGCCCGCTGTTCGAGTGCGTGTTGCAGCGTGGGGTGGTAGATTGCCCATTCTCCCGGGTGCTCAGGCAGGTCGTCGTCCCAGCGGGTGTAGGAGACCTCATTCCGCCGCATGTAGACGCGCCAGCCCATCAGTTCATGCGCGCCGGCTGCCTCCATCGTGTCGGTCAGCCCGAGTTTTCGCGCTTCGAGGACGCCCCAGGGGTGCATCCCCTCACCACGGACGCGGTCGCGGAACTCACGTTCTCGTTCGATGACGGCGACATCCAACCCGGCTTCCGCCATCACTGCCGCGAAACTCGCTCCCGCGACACCACCGCCGACCACTGCAATATCGACTTTGAGGGTTCCGTTGCTTGCGGAGTTCACCTCGCCCCCCTTCCGATGAGCAGACCAGTTCCCGCGATCGCTCCCGGCCAGGGAGGATCGCTTGCGCTTCGCTTGGCTCTGGCGCAAGATGACGCAGATGTCGCCGAGCCAATCACAGGAGGATTGTCCCATGTTCGATACCTACATCGGCACGACCAGCGGCGTCTATCGACTGACTGACGGGCAACTGCAACCCCTCGGCCTCGACGGCGAGCGCGTCTGGGCCATCTACGCCTGGCGCGATGGCGACGCCGACACGATCCTCGCCGGTAGCTATGGCAACGGGATGTTCCGCAGCGCAGATGGCGGTCAGACATGGGAGTCAGCTAACGACGGACTCACCGCCAGCGCCTTCCGAACGATCGGTCCCGACCCACATCATCAGTCTGCGATTCTCGCCGGAACCGAACCGGGCCGGATCTTCCGCAGCCACGACGGCGGCCGTTCGTGGGAAGAACTGGAAACCTTCGACGATCTCGACGAAATCGACCGCTGGTACCTACCGTACTCACCTCGCGCAGGAGCCGTTCGCAACATCTACGCGCCAACGCTCGAGGTCCCGTGGCTGATGGCGTCCGTCGAAGTCGGTGGTCTGGTTCAGAGCGTCGACGGCGAGCCGTGGGAATACGTCACGGTGCTTCAGGATGACGACATCCATCACATCACCGGCCACCCAGACGATCCGAACCTGCTCTTCGCCTCACTGGGCTACGCCTCGATCAAGCACGAGTGGCGCGACGACACCGGCTACAAGTTCGGTGGCATCGCGCGCTCGAAGGACGGTGGCAAGACCTGGGAGAAGGTCGAGACCGACTACACCCGCGCCACCCTCGTCCCGCCAACCCGTCCTGACCTGCTGCTCGCTGGTCCAGCCCCGAACGTCGGCCAGAACGGACGAATCGTCGTCTCATCGAACTATGGCGACACCTGGGGGCCAGCCTCCGACGGCATCGAAACGCCAATGCCCGACATGGTCGAACTATTCGTTGTCGCGCCCGACGATACGATCTGGGCCATCTGCTCCGGTGGCCGTCTGCTGACTGCGACGGCTGGCGAATGGCACTGGCGCTCGGCGCTTCCCGGCGATGCCAACGTTGACGTTGAATCCGTCTCGTTCGTCGCAACCTCGTCATAGTCACGAAGGAGCCGGATTGCAGGTCCCATACATCCGCACCTACAACGACGCCGACGGTGAGTCCCACTTCGAAGATCGCGTCCTCGATCTCACGGCCGTCGACTATGCGCCACCTGCTCCGCCGCTGCTGCTGACCGCGCTCAACCCCGGCAGCGGCGTACTCTTCATGAGTTGCGAGCCAGGCTGGTCAGGCGACTGGCACCCCGGACCGCGTCGCCAGTGGATGCTATGGCTGTCCGGAGCGACAACCGTTGAGGTCAGCGATGGCGAAGTGCGGACCTTTACCGCTGGAACGATTGTCCTTTCGGAGGACACCAGCGGAAAGGGACATCGCTCGTGGGATGCTGGTCAGGGGGCGGTCCTGATCGCCATCGTACCTATCGTTGAGTCGTGATCGGCGCGACGATCGCGATTCCGGTGCTAGAATCGAACGACCAGCGACGCAGTGCACAACAGCTTGCGCCGTCAGGCGTGTGCAACGGATATACACGAATACGGAACAGGGGAGGGGCGGATGACGTCGACAGCACCCAAGACACAGAAGGCACCGAATCTGGACTGGGAGACGACCAGTCGCGTTCTCAGTGAGGATCGCCTCTTCCATCCACGCGAGGACGTCGTCGAGAATGCCAATATCACCGCCTACATGCGGGAGAAGGGCTTCTCCACCTACGACGAACTGCACGCGTGGTCCGTCGAGAACAACGAGGAGTTCTGGTCTGAGATCGCGGGTGAACTTGATTGGTTCAAGCCGTGGGATCAGGTGCTGGACTGGCAACCGCCCTACGCGAAGTGGTTCGTCGGTGGCGAGACCAACATCGTTTACAACGCCCTCGATCGCCACATGAAGACGCCAACTCGCAACAAGGTCGCGTTCTACTGGGAAGGCGAAGACGGCTCCAGCCGAACGATCTCCTACAGCGATCTCTACTATGACGTCTGCCGCTTCGCCTCCGTCCTCCAGAACATGGGGCTCAAGGCCGGCGACCGGATCATCATCTACATGCCCCGTATTCCTGAGCAGATCGTCGCGATGATGGCCGCCGCCCGGATCGGCGTCGTCCACTCGGTCGTCTACTCCGGCTTCTCTGCGCACGCGCTCCGCGATCGCGTCCAGGACGCCGAAGCGAAGGCCGTCATCACCTCGGACGGTTACTACTATCGCGGCAAGGTCGTCGCGCTCAAGAACATCGTCGACGACGCCGTTCGCGAATGCCCGAGCGTCAAGCGCGTCATCAGTGTCAAGCGGGCCGGTAACGACATCACCTGGCACCGTGGCCGCGACGCCTGGTACCACGAACTGATGGAGATGACCGACGCCACGTCGGAGATCGCGCACCTCGACTCCGAGCATCCGCTCTACATGCTCTACACCTCCGGTACGACCGGCAAGCCGAAGGGTATCGTCCACGTCCACGGTGGCTACATGGTCGGCATCTACGCCACAATGAAGCACGTCTTCGACATGAAGCCCGACGATGTCTACTGGTGCTCGGCCGACCCCGGCTGGGTCACCGGCCACTCCTATATCGTCTACGGCCCGCTGATCGCCGGTGCAACCAGCGTCTTCTACGAAGGTGCGATTGACTACCCCGACCCAGGCCGCATCTGGCGGATGATCGAGAAGTACGGCGTCACGATCTTCTACACCTCGCCGACGGCGATCCGCTCGCTGATGCGCTGGGGCGAAGGCTGGCCGGGTGCCAGCGACCTCTCGACCGTCCGGCTGCTCGGCACCGTCGGTGAGCCAATCAACCCCGAAGCGTGGGTCTGGTACCGCAAGGTCGCCGGAGATCATCAGCCGGTCATCGATACCTGGTGGCAGACCGAAACCGGCATGCAGATGATCACGCCGACTCCGATCACGCCGCTCAAGCCCGGATCGGCCACCAAGGAGTTCCTCGGCGTCAAGGCCAGCATCGTCGACCGTCAGGGCAACGCCGTCAGCGCCAACGAAGGCGGCTACCTCGTCATCCACAAGCCGTGGCCGAGCATGATGCGGACGATCTTCGGCGATCCGGAGCGCTACGAGGCCTACTGGAACACGATCCCCGGCGTTTACTTCGCCGGTGACGCCGCCCACCAGGACTCCGACGGCTACTTCTGGGTCCAGGGCCGTGTCGACGACGTCATCAAGAAGTCCGGCTACCGTCTCGGCTCATCGGAGATCGAGTCTGCGCTCGTCTCGCATCCAGCCGTCGCCGAGGCAGCCGTCATCGGCAAGCCCGATCCTGTCAAGGGCGAAGCAATCAAGGCCTTCGTCATCCTCAAGTCCGGTTACGAAGGCAGCGAGCACACGCTCGCCGACCTGCGCCTGCACGTCCGCGAGAACGTCGGCCCGATTGCCGTCCCGGAGGAACTCGAGTTCGTCCCGAACCTCCCGAAGACGCGCTCCGGCAAGATCATGCGCCGCGTCCTCAAGGCCCGCGAACTCGGTCAGGAAGTCGGCGACCTGAGCACGCTGGAAGAGTAGGTAGCGATAAGATGTTAGCCATTAGCCATCAGCCTGATGGTGGTTGGTGGACGGGTCGATCCGTTCTCATAAGCTAACGGCTGACGTCTGCGCGCTACGATACAATTGATTCACGTTTCGACAGGGGCGTATGTGATACGCCCCTGTTCCTTTCACCCCACGCCGTCATCGCTCCAGGCTGACGGCTAATAGCTGAAAGCTGATAGCTCACGATGTCCCGAGGCAAGATCACACTCAAGAATGACAAGCAGATCGCGAAGATGCGCGATGCCGGGAAACTCGTCGCTGAGACGCACGCGATGATCAAGGAGTTCATCAAGCCCGGTGTGACAACCGGCGAACTGGACCGGATCACTGAAGCATACATTCGCGCAAACGGCGGCATCCCATCATTCAAGGGCTTTCACGGCTTTCCAGCCAGCATCTGCGTTGCCGTCAACGATCAGGTCGTCCATGGCATCCCCGGAAATCAGGTCCTGCAGGACGGCGACATCATCGCTCTCGACATCGGCATCATCCTCAATGGCTGGCACGGTGACTCGTGCTGGACCTACCCGGTCGGCACGATCGACGCCGAATCACAGCGCCTGATGGACGCATGCCACGATTCGCTCTTCATCGGCATCGAGCATGCCCAGGCGGGACGGCGGCTGACCGACATCTCCTACGCGATCGAGCAATACGTCCTCTCGCACGGCTTCGCCGTCGTCCGCAACCTCTTCGCACACGGCATCGGCCGCAGCATGCACGAGGCCCCGTCTTTGCCCCACTACGGCCCGGCTGGCGATGGCCCGGTTCTCAAGCCAGGCATGACGATGACGATCGAGCCAATGATCGTCGCCGGCTCTCCCGACGTGGACACCCTTGAGGACGGCTGGACGATCATCACCCGCGACGGCTCCCGCTCTGCCCAGTACGAGCACACGATCGCGATTACCAACAACGGACCACAGATCCTCACGTTACCGTAACGATCGGCAACGCCAGGCGAGGCCGTTCGCAGTCTTGGTTGTCCTGCTCCCCGATTGTCATCGCGATTTGACCTCGTTCGCGTGGTTAGAGACAATGGCAGACGCTGCTCTGGCCAAAGAGCGTGGGAGAAGGAGAACAATACGTGAGTAACGAACCACTACAACAGCAGTTGAGCCGGCGGACGCTGCTGCGAGCCGCTGCGGGCATTGGCCTCGCGGTACCGATGGCGGGTTTGCTGGCAGCCTGCGGCGACGATGACGACGAACCGACAACGCAATCTGGCGCGACGTCAACGTCAGGCACCGGATCGTCGCCTTCGGAAACGGTTGCGACGGCGACGACTGCTGAGGATACCGGCGACGAACGCCGTGGCGGCACACTCAAGATCGCGTTGACCGGCGATCCGCCGAACCTCGACCTGATGCAAACGACCGACTCGATCGTCATGCTCGTCACATCTCACTTCTACGAGACGCTGTTCACCTGGGACGGCGACTATGTCCCGGTGCCGCTGCTCGCCGCTGGCCACGAGGTGTCCGAAGACGGCCTGGTGAACACGGTTACCCTCCGTGACGGCGTCACATTCCACAATGGCGAGACAATGGCTGCTGCCGATGTCATCGCGTCTTTCGAGCGGTGGGCGACCTTGTCCGGACTCGGCGAAAGCCTGATGGAAGCCGTTGACGAGATCGTCGAGGTCGACCCACGGACGATCGAGTTCCGGATGAATAAGCCGTTCGGCACGTTCGCGATGTCACTCTCGCGCCAACTCCAGGGCTGCGCGATCTATCCGAAGTCCGTCCTCGACGAGTCAAGCGAGACCGATCTGGCCGAGTACATCGGGACTGGCCCGTACCGGTTCGTCGAATGGAAGCCGGATGTCCATATCCTCGTCGAGCGCTTCGACGACTATGTCTCGCCCGAAGGCGAACCGAGCGGTTACGCCGGATCTAAGGCTGCCTACCTCGACGCGATCGAGTTCATCCCGGTCCGTAACGAGGCGTCGCGCATCGCCGGTATCCAGGCAGGCGACTATCACTACCTCGAAACCGCCAGCCCGGACCAGGTCCCAGCCCTCGAAGGCAGCAGCACAGTCGCGGTCGACACCCTGCCGGCTGACGCATGGTTGAACATCGTCCTCAACCTGCGCTCGTCACTTCTCTCCGACTTGAAAGTCCGCCGCGCCGTCCAGACCGCGCTCGACCACGAGGCGATCATGCAGGCCGGGTTTGGCGAGGGGTTCTACGAACTCACACCGGAACTCGTCCCGGGTGCGCCGGTCTGGTACAGCGAAGCCGGTATCGAATACTTCAATGTCAACAACCCCGACGCAGCGAAGGCACTCCTGGACGAAGCTGGCTACGATGGCGCGCCGCTGCGAATCATGACGACCCAGGAAGTCCAGCAGGAATACAACGCGACGCTGACGATGGCCCAGCAACTCGAAGCCGCTGGCTTCACCGTCGATGTCCAGGTCTACGACGGCGCCACCCTCAGCGACCGGCGCGACGACGAATCGGTCTGGGAGATGTACACCGCCTGGGCCAGCTTCCGACCAGACCCGGTCATGCGCAACCTCACCGCGAAGGCGCAGGGCTGGTGGGAGAATGAGGAGAAGGACCAACTTCTCGCCGACCTCCAGTCCGAATCAGACTATGACACGCGCTTTGCGATCTGGGAGCAGGTCCAGGCGCTGTTCTACGAGGAAGTGCCTCGCCTCAAAATCGGCAACAGCCTCCGCATTCTCGTCCGCGCCGCGAATCTGCAGGGAATCGGCCCGACCGAGATGCAGCCAGAGTTCTCGAACGCCTGGCTTGAGGGGTGATTGGGTTCGTCGTCCGACGACTGCTGGCGCTCATCCCGGTAGCGCTCGTCGTCGGCACGATCACATTCGCGTTACTACATGTCGCTCCGGGCGATCCTGCCGCCGTCATGCTCGGCCCGGAAGCGACACCCGAACAGGTCGAACGAGCGCGAGAACGCCTCGGCCTGGACGACCCGCTCATCGTGCAGTATCCACGCTGGCTCCTTGACCTCGTTCGGCTTGACCTCGGCGAATCGCTCTTCCTCGATCGTCCCGTCACGACCGCAATCGCCGACCGTATCATCCCAACGCTGCAACTCACTGCCTACGCGCTGGCGATCGCCCTCGTCATTGGCGTTCCAGCCGGGGTGATTGCGGCCATCCGGCAGAACTCCGTTATCGACCGTGCCCTGATGCTGCTGGCAACGACTGGCACCGCGATTGCTGACTTTTTCCTCGCGATCCTGCTCGTCCTGCTGTTTGCTGTAACCCTCCGCTGGCTACCATCTGGCGGGTACGTCGCCATCACCGACTCCCCCATCGGCCACGTCAAGTCGATGATCCTGCCTGCCGCCGCCCTTGGACTGTCGATCGCCGGACTCCCCGCCCGGCTGATTCGCGCTTCGATGCTGGATGTTCTCCACGAGGACTACATCCGCGCTGCTGTCGCCCGTGGAATCCCGCCCACAGCCATCGCGATGCGCCACGCATTGCGCAACGCACTTCTGCCGGCCATCACCGTTCTCGGCTACACGTTGGGCGATCTGCTCGGTGGTGCCGTCATTGTCGAGACGGTCTTCAACCTGCCCGGTATGGGTCAACTGGTCGTCAACAGCATCGCCCGGCGTGACTACCCCGTCATCCAGGGCGTCGTGATGGTGATCGCGGCTTGCTATCTCCTCGCCAACCTGCTCGTCGATCTGCTCTACCTCGTCGTCGACCCACGCATTCGGCATAGCCATGTCGGCAGGTAGAGCGCGCATCACGACCAGCGGCGGCGTCCGCACTCGCCCAACCGGCTGGCGAGCGACCTACGGACGCGACCGCCGGCGTGCGTGGCACACGCTCGTCCTGCGCTCCCCGTTGGCCATCGCCAGTTTCCTGTTCATCGCGTTGCTTGCGCTGGCAGCGATCGCCGCTCCACTGATTACGCCCCATGATCCGCGCTTCATCGAACCAGGCGTGCGCCTGCAGGGGCCATCACTCACCTACCCGCTCGGGACCGATTCGCTGGGCCGCGATGTCTTCAGCCGGTTGATCGAAGGTGGTCGCGTCTCGCTACTCGTCGGCGTCATCGTCACACTCGCCAGCGCAGGCATCGGATCACTCTGTGGCATCGTCGCGGGTTACTATCGCCGGCTCGACCCGTTCATCATGCGGATTATGGACGGCTTCATGGCGTTCCCCGGCGTCCTGCTGGCCATCGCCGTCGTCATCAGTTTTGGCGCACGCACGAGCAGCGTCATCCTCGCGCTCTCACTCGTGTACATTCCAACCGTCGCGAGGTTGATGCGCTCGACCACGCTCGTCATTCGCGAACTGCCGTACATCGAGTCGGCTCGCGCTATCGGCCTGAGCGACTGGCGCATTCTCTGGCGCTACGTACTCCGGAACTCGGTGTCGCCGCTGATCGTCCAGTGCACCTTCATCGTCGCCTACGCGATTCTCGCGGAAGCCTCGCTCTCGTTCCTCGGCGCGGGTGGCGATCCGGAGGCCCCCAGTTGGGGCAACATGCTCCGCGACGGCCAGCGACTCCTTGGATCAGCCTGGTGGATCGCCGTCGCGCCAGGAACAGTCCTATTCCTGACCGTCCTTGCTCTCAACGTCCTCGGCGAAGCCCTCCGCGACTCCCTCGACCCCCGCACGCGGGAGCGACAGAACGATGGAGTTGCGGGGATGCGGGACGTGGGACGTGGGACGCGGGACGCGAAACCCGTCCCAATCGCGACCTCATCGCGTCCCACGTCCCACGTCCCGGATCCCGACGACTAGTGGCAATGCGGCTTCGGCGCAGGCAGATCCAGCGCCGGATTGCGGTCGAAGAATCCGGCCGGTTGCAGCGTGAAACTGGCCGTCGTCACCGGCATGACCGGCCAGTCCTCCAAGCGTGGTGGGTGGTGTGCGCCAAGCGTGTACCAGAGGACCAGGTCCGTGTTCTCGATACTTCGGTCAGCGGCTGTCCACGCCGGTAGCCCTTCCCCGCCTGGATGCTGGTTGGGGTAATCACCAGCCGGGAAGTTCTCGTCACGGTTCCACGGCGTAGCCCACAGGTGCTTGCTGATGAACCCGGCCCGTTTCGCCACGCTCGCCTCAGGAGCCGCGAACGCAGCCACGTTCGAATGCGGCACCAGCCGATATGCTGTCGGTTCACCAACTGCGTTCGTCCTGCTGGTCGAGACGACCTTCCAGACACGGCCCGTCAGCGGATCAATGTTCTGCTGCGCCTCCGACTCACGCGCCAGAAGCGTCGACTTCGAGTAGAACGCATTGTTGAACGGGTTGTCCGGTCCTGCCGGAACCTGCTCGGCATGCACCTCGTACAGCGAGTTCTCGGTTCCATCGACGTCCATATCGAGCCGGACGCTGTAGAAGTGCTGATGGATCGGGGCATACAGCCCCTCGGTGTTCAGCAACTGGCCGTAATTGAGCGGCGCTGACTCGGTTGTGACACCAGTCGTCACGATCCCGGTCTGCTTGATCTCGTAGTGGATCGAGCCGTCCTGGAAGAAACTCCAGTAGAAGCCATAGTCGTAGTTGCCGACCGTCGAGATGAACGAGACCACCAGTTTCCGCGAGCGCCGCACTTCGGTCGAACCGCTCCGGAAGTCCGAGTGCTTCCAGAGCAGGCTGGCGTCCTCCTCGTGCATACAGATTGCGTTCGTGATCGTCATTGGCTCGCCGCGGTTGTCGCAGACGGTGGCATCGAAGTAGACGATCTCACCGAGGCAATCGCAGCCGAGTTCGAGCGAGTTGGCCAGCAGTCCGATGTTGTACTCGCCGACGTCAAACGCGTTCTTGCGCGCCTGCGTGATGCTCGTGTCACCGTACGGGACGACCATCTCCGCCAGCGATGCGCGATACAGGATCGGTCGCACCTGATCGCCGTCCTGCCAGCCAACAGTGTGCAGGACCAGCCCTTCGCGCGGCGTGAATCCGACCCGGAAGCGCCAGTTCTGCCACGCTACCTCGTGACCATCGACGGTGAACGACACGCCTTCAGGCTGGGTGATCTCGATTGGCTTCAGGTCAGTCCGCGGCTCGCCGACGTACTTCGGGGCATAGTTCCCATCGGCCCACGGAATCGGGATCACGCCATGATCCTCGACCCGGTAGACCGACATCTCATGCAGATCGACCAGCACAATAACGTTCTCGACCGGATGAGCGTAGCCGTTGTCCTCCGGATCGGCGCGCACCCAGACCAACGCACGTGAGAGTCGCCGCCCTTCGTTATCCTCGTAGTGTCCCGCCGACCACGGATCGACCATCACGAGATCCATGTCGGTAACGCCACGTTTGGCCAGCGCCTCGCGGAACGCAGGATCGGCCTTGCAGGCTTCCTCACACTCGAAGAACTCGTCCATCGCAATTGGGGACTGCACATCCGGGATCATCTCCCAGCGAACGACCTTGCCGGCCGAGAGCGAGACGACACCTTCCCAGGTGGCGCGCTGGTCGTGATCGAGCAGGACAATCGCCGCTTCACGGTCGGGCAGGTGTCCATTTGCCCCGGCCAGCGCATCAAGCACCTGTCGCTTATCCGGTTCGCGCAGGGCGACCTGGATGAAGCGATATCGCTCAGGCATCGGCGTTTCCGCCTTCAGGATCCGGACGGCGTGTCGAATCTCGTCTGCTGACAATGGTTCAAGGATGTTGCGTACCTGCGTCTGGACCATCCTGCCCTCCTCAGTTGTGCTGTGGGCTATGACCTCGTGGCCTCCGCCGTGTATCACTACAGGGATAGCCGGATGCTAAACAGTCATCCGACGATCCGCAAGCCCATCGGGCGCAGTTGAAGTCGATCGCAACTGGAGGGAACACCCAAATCATGCAGCCGTGGGAGTACAAAGTCCTGCACAGGGTCCGACCGCTTCGCAGCGGCAAAGTGGGTGCCTGGGACGAGCCAATCGTCGCCGAACTACCCAGTCTCGGGGATGAAGGATGGGAACTCGTCACCGTCATCACCCGTGCCAGCGAGCCGGGTGGCCTGACGGCCGGCATCACGACCGACGAGATGTGGGTCTTCAAGCGGCCCAAGTCGATTCTGACTGCCGAGCACACCGTCGTCGTTGCCCAGTCCGAACCAGCCCCCGTTGAGCCGGAACCAGCCCAGCCACACGACGCCACCGCGACTCAGGACTAGCGCAAACAACCATTTTCCCTGTCGTCCTTCGCTCCTGCGCAGGATGACAGGGATTCTTCAGTCGCAGGTGAACATTCCTGCACGACCCGCTCGCGGATCAGCGCGATACCGGCTGCTTCTGAACGGGCGGAAAAACGTCGACGACGACATCAACGGTATCAAGACAGGACTGGGGATTGAAGATGTTCGGCGCGGTGTGCCACTCGCCATCGTGGAGGTGAACGTCCTCCAAGCGATCGACTTCGAGGCAGCGCCAGCCCGTCGTCGGCCGCTCGCCGATCCGACGCGCGGCGTCGAACTGGTAGACGAGAACATGCCGCGTATCGCCCTTGAACCCGAGCGCATGTGGGCAGAATGCGCGGGGCCGTTCGTTATAGGTCGCGATGACCTGCTGCCGTTCCCGGATTGCGTGAGCGAGCGTCTCCCAAGTATCCATAATGCACTTTCGCTCCTCTCTCCTGTCCGTTATACGGACCATCGAGCGTCACCGACGCAAGAATCCGACCGCCGGAACAGGCAGAGACCTCAGCATTTTTGTGGGAATCGACGCGGCTACACCGCGATCGGCGGACACGCCTCGTCGAAGGTCGCTGCCGCCCCGGCAATGTCAATCTTCCGTCGCTCGCGCCAGAGCAGATCGAATGGGAGGCTGGCGTTATACTCGTCGATCTTCTGGTTAAGTTCTTCCGACCGTCGCAGGTACTCACGTCGCGCTCGGTCACGCTCGTAGCGGAGACCATCAACGGTGATCCGATGGACCGCTTCGCGCCGCGAGCCTGCTCCTGACCAGATCCGGCGAAGTCTGCCTCGCAAGGTCTGCTCAGCAGGAGCGTCTCCGACGGGCATCGTCGTTGCGGCGTCCAGATGTTCATTGATGAACTGAGTAGTGCGGCTCACGAGGTCCTGTAACGCCGTCTGTTCGGCGCGAATCTCTTTGTCGGCTTCGATCCAGGCCGGTGCCAGTCCATTGTTCTTCAGGATGCGGAATCCACTGTCCCAGTCACCCGCGTTAGGATCGTAGGTGAGGTCCTGCGGCTTTCCCTGGCCCTCGAGGTTGTCGAACTCACCGCGCCGTTGTGCCTCGCGGATCGACTGTTCGAGCCAGTTCTCATATGTTCCGATCGTCCGAGCCTGATCGCCTTCACGTCGAATCGACATCGCAGACTCCTCTCGATTGTGAAGAATTATACAAATCGAGACTCGTCGTCTGAAACCCATATCCTCATCTTACGCACAGCCTGAAGATGAAATCTTCTCTCGACCCCGAATCCCGAATCCCCATTCCCGATTCCCGTCCACCGCATGCACTCGGCTTCCGAGTCGGTTAGCATTGACCCATCACCGGCGCACACCGACGCCACGCAATCAAGAAAGGGCAGGGACACAGCAATGGGGCTGATGGACGGCAAGAAGTGCCTGATTATGGGAGTCGCGAACCAGCGTTCAATCGCCTGGGGCATCGCCCAGGCCCTCCATCGTGAAGGGGCTGAACTGGCATTCACGTATGCGACCGAACGGCTCAAGGACAACGTCGTCAAGTTGATGAACACGCTCGACGGCCACGAACAGATGCCGTTGCTGGCCTGCGATGTCCAGGATTCCGCACAGGTTGAGGCGCTCTTCACGGATCTTGGAAGCCAGTGGGGATCGCTGGATGTCTTCATCCACTCGGTCGCGTTCGCGCGTCAGGAGGACCTCTCCGGCAACTTCCTCGACCTGACCTGGGAAGGCTACGCACTCGCTCACCACATCTCCGCCTTCTCGCTGATCGAGTCAGCCAAGCACGCCCAGCCACTGATGGAAGCGGCCGGCGGTGGCAGCATCATGACCCTCTCGTACCTCGCCGCCGAGCGCGTCGTGCCGAAGTACAACGTGATGGCAACCGCGAAGGCCGCGCTCGAGTGCAATGTTCGCTACCTCGCGTCGGAACTTGGCCCGAGCAACATCCGCGTCAACGCCATCTCCGCTGGTCCGCTGAAGACACTCGCCGCCAGCGCCGTCAAGGGCATCGGCACCGCCCGCGACATCATGGAGGAGAAGGCGCCATTGCGCCGCAACGTCACCCAGGAAGAGGTCGGCAACGTCGGACTGTTCCTCGCGTCGTCGCTCTCGACCTGCGTCACCGGCGAGACACTCTACGCCGACTGCGGCTTCAACATCATGGCGATCGGATAGCGGGACACCGACCACGGAGGACCTGATGCGACACTGGCAGCGAGGGATCGCCGGAGCGATTGCCCTCGTAATCCTGATGACCGGACCGCTGCTACTCAGCGCAGCAGCGCTCGAACCGATGACGCCCGCATTCGAACGCACCTGGGCGCGCACCGACCAGCCGGTTCAGGACCAGACGATCTCCCGGACGTGGATGTGGGGCGACGGCGGCTTCACAGCCACGATGCTCGAACCATACGAAGAGGCCGACATCGGCTGGCGTGTTGTCCAGTACTACGACAAGAGTCGGATGGAAGACGCGACGTTCCGTGGGGCCGAACCGCCCTGGGATGTCTCCAACGGCCTGTTGGTCAACGAACTCATCACCGGCCGGATGCAACTCGGCGACAATGTGTTCGAGGAGCACGAACCAGCCAACGTCGGCGTCGCCGGTGATCCGGACGACACCAGCGGCGTTACCTATGCGTTCATGGGCAACCTGCTCGACGAGTCAGCCACACCGGAAGGCACCGTCATCGACCGGCTGCTGACCCCGGCGGGAAGCACGCTGTACACGTCCAGCGACGCGATGGCGGCCCACGGCATCACCGCCGGTGCGTTCGTTGACGCGACGAACCACACCGTCGCGACGCCGTTCTGGGAGTTCATGAACTCGTCCGGCCCCGTCTACGAGAACGGTCAGATCGCCACCGCCCCGCTATTCGAGAACCCGTTCTATGCAACCGGCCTGCCGATCACCGAAGCCTACTGGGCAACCGTCAAGGTCGGTAACACGCCCCGTGATGTCCTCCTGCAATGCTTCGAGCGTCGCTGTCTGACCTACACACCAGCCAATTCGCCAGAGTGGCGGGTGGAGATGGGCAACGTCGGCCAGCACTATTACATCTGGCGCTATGGGACTGAGATCCCGGACGCTCCGCCAGCGCTTGACGGGAACCACGACTCGCTGCCACCTGCGCCACTCGTGCTCTGGCCGATACCAATTGATGGCGATACCCTGCTGCTCCTTCTCAACGACTCGCCATATCCGTTGCAGATCACCTTTGACGGTCCCGTCAACGAGACGCTGACGATCGACGCAAATCCGGACGGCGTCGTCCACCCCGACCCGAACGTCGTCGTCGACTGCGATCCGATCGCCCCCGCCGGGGAGATCTACCTGCCACCAGGTAACTACCGCGTCAGTTTTGACTTCCTCGCAGGCGATGTCCAGCCCGCCAGTTCCCACTGGACGCTCGTCCCTGACGGAGCCTACTCAACCTGCTACCACGTCTTCGAAACCGCGATGAACGGCACTCCGGAGCAATCAACTCCGGAGACGACCGGTGCCGTCCAGATCGAAACGATTCTGTACGACAGCCCAGTCCCGGATGAGGTATCGGGTGAATACGTCGTTCTGCGCAACGTCGACGATCATGCAATCCAGATGCAGGGCTGGCGGATCGTCGATGCGCAGGGCAACACGCTGACGTTCCCGAACTTCGTCCTCCAGCCTGGCACTACCGTCACCTACCACAACTGCACTGGCACCAACGACGCGAGTAATCTGTACTCCGGTGCCTGTGAAGCGATGTGGAACAACGGCGGCGACATCGCCACGCTGTACGACACGTCCGGCTCAGTCGTCGACACCTACTCGTACTGACAGACAACTGTCCCGAGTACACGAACGGCTCGCCTGGTATCAACCAGCGAGCCGTTCTACGTGGTCAGTTGTCCGTGCTACGCGAACAGATCAGTCAAACGCTTCCTGGCCAGGCATCACCCGAACCCGAAGACGCTGATACAGATAGGCCGCGTCAGACTCATCCAGTGCGAGAACACTGTCGCCACTTGTGTAATCAACGATGTGGTAGTGAACGAAGTACCCGCGCTTGCCGCGCAACAGGTATGTAGCCACCTCGGAACACTCGCTCGCGGCATAGTCCCAGGCGATCAGCACCCCGGAACCATCCGGATACTTCGGATGGCAGACGTTGTAGCCTCCGCCTCGGCCAGCCATGCAGGAACCTCCGACGAGCACCGTCTGTCGCCAGTGCCGATCCAGGATGCGTGAGTTCAACGAGGGCACAAGCATATCATCGCGGCCCGAAGGCACCCATTTGAAGGTCCCTGATGGCCAACCCACCTTTACGGATCCCGAAAGCGTACACTCTTGCGCCGGACTCGCTGATTGACGACTGAGGTGCTTCGGTTGGGTGACAGGTTCGCGCCAGTCAGGTTCGATCGAGCGGTCATGCTGCGGGCCTCGCTACTGTCCGGGCTCGTCGTTGGACAGGCAGCGACAATCTCGATCGTCCAGGGAAACCACGCGGCGAGAATCGTCCTACCGTTCTGGATCGCCAGCCTCGTCAGCGCAACGCTGCTCTTCACTCGACGTTCGGACTGGAGCGCGATCCGCTCGTTGCGCCTCCCACGCCTCGACCTCGCCATTGTCACGGCGCTAACGGTGCTCGCAGCGGCGCTACGCCTGCCGAACCTTGAGCGCCTGCCGAGCGGTATACACGGCGACGAAGGTGAGTTCGCCACGGTCGGTCTGGCAATCGCGAACGGGGACGGCCCTCCGCTGTTCGGAGTCGCCTTCCTGGACGATCCAGCCGCCTACCCACACCTGCTGGCCGCATTCATCAACGTCTTCGGAGCCGACATGGCAGCAGTGCGGCTTCCATCAGCACTCTTCGGCATCGCGACGATCTCGATTCTGTATGCACTGGTGCAGATGCTAGCAGGACGCATCCCGGCGTCTCTCGCCACATTCCTGCTGGCCACCTCTGCCGTGCATATCCACTTCAGCCGGCTCGCAATCAACGTCATCGAAGTGCCGTTCTTCGCCTGCCTGTCGCTGCTGCTACTTGTCGCGGGAATCCAACGTCGACGCTTCGTCTTCATCTTCTTGTCGGGAGTGGCTGGCGGTATGGTTGTCTACTTCCACTTCGGCGGGCGACTCCTGCCGTTAATACTCGCCCTCGCCCTCATGTCGCAACTGCTGGTCGAACGGACCGGGATCCGTCGATCCCTGCAAATGATCGGGACCGCCGCACTCGGCGGACTCATGGCGCTCAGCCCGCTCCTGGCCCACCTCGCGAACCGCCCAGAACTCCTGACTGGCCACGTCGCCGGACGAGGGATCTGGAACTACTGGGACACGCTCGCCGAGCAATACTCGACGACACCATCCAACCGCGTCGGCATCCTCTGGCAACAGTTCCGAACGACGCTGAGCGCGTTCACGACTGAACCAGATCCGTTTCGCGGCGCGCAGTTCTTCAGGTTCATGGATGCACCCCTGCTGACCGCACCGATCGCTGCCCTCGCACTGATCGGACTCGTTATCCTTTGCCTCAATCCATGCAGGCTGGCGAATTCAATCATCATCATCTGGTTCGTCGCACCGGTCATCCTCGCCAGCACGCTGACCGACACCGCCGGGCAGGCACACCGCCTGATCAACCCGCTCTTGCCAGCCATCATCGCCGCTGTGCTGCTGATCGATCGGTTCATCCGGGTCGCACAGCGGCATGCTCCACAGCGAGCGGCCAACGCCGTTGCCGTCGCGCTTGTGGTGGTGGTCCTTGCCTGTGGTTCTTGGGATGGTTCGCGCTACGCCGAGCCCTGGATCACCGATAAGATCAGTCCAGCTCACACCGCCCAGGCACGCTGCCTCGAGGCGCTGCCCTACGGCACCGTCGCCCTGGTCGCTGGAGCACCGTTTATCCACGCAGACCACGGTCCCAGCCGTTACCTCGGCAACCACATCGACCGGAGCGACCTCGAGGGAGCCATCCCCTCGGACCTGAACACGAACCAAAACCCGGTCATCATCGTGATCCACGAGTGGGAGATCCAGCGCCTTACTGAACTCCTCGAACTGTACCCGTCAGCCGAAGTCGTCGAGATCGAACGTCCACCCGGAACCCGGGCCATCACCGTTGCCGGTCTCCCAAACGACGGATTCGACATCAACGCGATCCTGAACGCGTGCCGCCACAACGCTGCCAGCGATCCCGAATAGTCATCCACGCACGAGGTGGCAAGGCTTTCGGTTTGACTACGCTGCCCCTCGATGGACGCTATCATCTCAACATCGGGTGTAGCGCAGACGCGCAGCGCACGCGCTCTCGCACTGACTACCCCCGCTCATCATCTGACATCGCGTGGCCTTAGCCGCCTGAGATTCTGGTGGAACCAGCAAGTTCAGTCTGCAGCGAAGAGAACCTGTTCGGGTTGCGGTTGCTGATGCTCGTTGCGCAGCGGAAACTCCTCGATCGTAAAGACATACGCTCGACTCTCCAGCGTCCACCAGCGCTTTCCAGGCCGTGGTGGCTGCCACCTATCGAACGGCGCGTTCTCCATGACCTCCGCGAATGCCCTCGCGGCAGTCGAGTTCGGGAACACTCCCAGCACCAGCCCACACTGACCGGCATCGCTACCTGACTGGCGACAAAGGACGGAAACGTTTTGATTGTTGTTCATGACATTGTCCCGGTAAACGCGAATTGCATTGACGATCGTTACGCAACTCGTATGCCGTATCGCCGCACCGCCGTGAGGACGCAGGTCCCAATCGAAGCAGTGACGAACGTCCTCCCGTTCAAGTCATCCCGACCGCGCTGCTGTTCACGGAACGCTTGATTGCGCTCTTAGACAGTCGATTGCGCCCGTGGATACGTTCGACGTAAGATTCGTCGCTGTTTCGTTGTTGAAACGGTTGGTCATTGGCGAAAAGAGCAAGCGGGAATCACGTGGTAGGGCAGACAACGACACTGACGCAACGAGAACCGATGCATCGACCGTCCGACGGTCGTCTGCAGGAGTTGCGCGAGAGGTCAGTCGGTTCCGCCTTCAATACGCTGGCACATACCACACAGACTTGACCGTCCACGGGGCGAGCCACGTCGCCCGAACCCCACTCCTTGCACTGCTAGGTTCGACGATCGTCTCCCTGGCGGGAAGCACCGTCACTGCTATCGCCCTGCCCTGGTTCGTCCTCGAGACGACCGGCAGCGCGGCGATGACAGGTGTGGCGGCGTTCTTCGTTGCCGTGCCCGCCGTCCTGACCGGCGTCTTCGGTGGTGCCTTCGTCGATCGCCTCGGTTCCCGGCGCGTCAGTATCGCGGCCGATGTCGTCAGTGGCAGCGCCATCGCCGCAATCCCTGCGCTTCACGCAACCGTCGGCCTGGCATTCGGCCCGTTGCTCGGCCTGATTTTCCTCGGGTCGCTGCTCACGCTACCCGGACTCACTGCCCGCCGGATTATGCTCCCCGAACTGGCGGCACGAGCCGGTATGCGCCTCGATCGGCTCAACGCGGCCTTCGAGTCGGCCCAGTTCCTCGCCGCGCTCCTCGGCCCACCGCTGGCAGGTCTCCTGATCTCGATCATCGGTGCAGCGAACGTGCTCTGGATCGACGCGGCATCGTTCGCCATCTCAGCACTCGCCGTCGCCGTGGCGATTCCTGGCGCGCCGGCCGTCGCGAGAGCGAACGAGCCGTACCTCACAGCCGTCGCGGCCGGCCTGCGCTTTCTTCGACGCGATGTCCTGCTACGCACGCTCCTGATCAGCCTTGCGATCACCAACGGTCTGCGAGACCCACTGCTAGCCGTGATGGTGCCGGTCTTCGCGCTGAAAGAGTACGGTGAGGCCACCATCCTCGGCCTGCTCGTTGCCACGAACGGTCTGGGTGCCTTCGTTGGGACCGTTCTCTACGGCATCGTCGGCTATCGACTACCGCGACGTGCGACCTGGATCGGCGCATACGCGCTCAACACCCTGCCGTTCTGGGCACTGGCAACGGGAGCACCGCTCTGGGCACTCATCGGCGCGATGCTCGTCAACGGTGTCGTCAGCGGCCCGATCAGTCCGCTGGTCGTCACTGTCCGCCACGAGCGCATCCCCACCTCGTTGCAGGGCCGTGTATTCGGGCTCTTCTCAGCGATGACCCGCGTCGCCTCGCCGATTGGAGTCCTCGTTGCCGGAGCACTCATCGGCTTTATCGGCCTGCGCCCGGCCCTCGTCGTCTGGGCTGCCACCGCACAACTGGTCGCGTTGGGGATGGTCTTCATCCCTGCGCTGCACGCGCTGAACGAGCGAGTCAACCACACGACGAGCGACAACGACTCATAGGCAGACGCTCCTGACACAGGTGGCGATCATCGAAGCGATGGTGAACGGGGGCAGTCGGGGATGGCCTGTGTGCAACTGGCCAGCCTGGATCTGCAGATCAAAGCACAGGAGTCGAAGCGCCGCATCGACCGACGCGATGCAGCGGCGATCTACGCCCAGACGCAGCAGATCCGGAATGTGATCGGCTGCGGAGGCAGCGCAGGGTAACTCGGCGGGATGATACTAAACGAACGACTACGGGGCGACCAACCTCGGCGCCCCGTCGCCAGTCCATGACACTGCACCGAAACACACGTGACGATGCTTCAGTCTGACCTTGTCGTCGCGTGGGTGGCGCCATCCAACGGGTTTGCGAGGCCACCTGTTTCCGTCGCCTCGATTCGCGGTCGCGCTGGTCGGAATGGAATCTCATCGCGCCCGGGGGAGAAATAACAGAAAACCGCGTCCCCATGCGGGTAACGCGGTCTGGGAGCCCACGTCGGGATTCGAACCCGAGCCCTCATTCAAACCAACTGGATGCGTCTGAACGCGATAGCACAGTTACCCGTTTGCCGCAACTACACGAGGAAATACCTGTGTCGTCATCTGAGCAGTTCCTGTCCAGTTATCGCCTCTAGTTGGACACGAAACACGCAGCAAACGGACTGTCACACACGCCATTACAGCCGTTCTGACAGTCATGACAGCGATCGTTCGAGCATTTGCCGAAGTAGGTTCCGTACGAGTTGCACCGCGCGGTTGCTCGCTGATCGAATGTCGTCCGTACTCCCCTTTCCATCATGCAACAAGAGGCTTCGAATGTCGTACAGTTCTCTCGCCGTGTTCGCTGCATCGTCACCGAGATAGTTGGCAACCAGAACCCGAATCGCCTGGCCGATCGACGAGTTGCGTTGGAACGCGATCGCGCTACGCATTGCCTGATATTCGTTCGGACTCAACTGCTTCTCATGCTTCGCGGTTTCGAGCGTCTGTTGCCACGAGTCAACGACAGCATTAGCACCAGTGGACCGAGGTTCTTGGACCTTTAGCACTTCCAGGACGTTGATACTCGCCAAGAATCGAGCGTATGGAGACGCTTGAAACTGACTCTCTGCAAACATATGCATCGCCATCGGGATGCGGTCATGTTCCCAGATGCGTCCCGCGTTAGGAAACCTGGAACCTTCCTTAATCAGTTCGGCAACACGATCAGGTGGCGGTGTAGTGAATACCCGAGCCGGCGGAAAGACCTGTGCCTTAGAAATTTTCATTCCGTTGGGATAGACACAAGCCCCATAGTTCGTATGACCCTCGATTCCTGGAAGCATTGACCAGTGAGGTGTAGGAGCTTCGAGCAGCGTCACCATATTCGGAGTTGGATCAACCTGAACTCCGAAACCCAACGCTACGGATGTCCACAGAAGCGCAGTTGCACTCTTTCGAAGAAGTTGGACTGCGTCTTCAGCGTTCGCGATTCGACGAAGATTGAGTTCATAGTGAGTGTGCCCCATGACGATTTCACCGTCATGTCCATCAATCTCAACAGATAGCGGGGTGGTGAGATCGGCATCTGTTGACACGCTAAACGGAAGGAACATCTCGAAGGTATCAGGCATCGTCGTATGCTCGTTCCCCCTCGCCTGTCTCGAAATCGACAAACTCGCTCGGGTCTAAGTGTAGAGCTTCCGGCAGCCGCCGTACGGTGCTGATGCGTGGCTCCTGATAGCCAGTTACCTGCGCGCTGATCGTGGACTGCTCGACGCCTGACTATTTAGCAAGGTCGCGCTGCGTCAGCAAATTCCGTTCACGCACGTCCCTGAGTCGGATATTCATGTGCCGGCTTTTTACTACATTGCCATTGTAATCTGGTCATAGTCGCTTGTGGGCTTCACGGGAGCGCTCGTCGGACGCTGACGCCGCGTGGCGTCCGACGATTCGTTCATGTCCGCCAGCTAGCCGACCACAGGAGAATTGTCGAGGCAACGACAAAGCCCGTCTGCGTGCGGCAAACGGGCTATTGGAGCCCACGTCGGGATTCGAACCCGAGACCTCATTCTTACCAACTTCGGGGGCCGTTCACGGGATCGCCTGTTCGAGTTTTCCTATCTGGACGCGGATTCTTGTCCCCGCCGATCGACCATTTCGCGCCGAATAATGGGCAGTGCTGTCACGTTCCGGTTGACCGATCGAAGAGCGACGGTTGCTGGTTGGCGCGTTTCCGGCGCTCGGCGAGACGGAACGGGCTGTAGTGCGGCGGTAGCTGAGGGTCGCGGCCCTGCAACAGATCCTTGATCGTCGCGATCTGGATCCTTGGGTAGTCTCTTTGCATCAGCTCGGAATGGTAGAAACCGGCCGACACTGCTTCGGTCTTCATCGGGCCGCTGGGTTCGGCAAGGGTGATGAGCAGGCCCAGTTCGGCGTTCTCGCGCTCGACGGTTCCGCGCAGGTCTCGGATCGTGTCGCTGCTGACGTTGCCGGACTTCACCTGGACCAGGCATCGCGCTGGCGTTCGCGTGTCGGTGCCGAGGACCGAGATGACGCCATCGATACCACGGTCGGCGCCCTTCTTCGACTTGCCCTTGCTGTCCTCCGCGATCGGCCGCGCCTGGACCAAGGTGAGCGCCCAGTTCTGGAAGTCGTATCGGTCGTGCTGGGCCAGCGCTGCTGCGCCACCGAGATCGACTGGCTCACCGTGCCGTCGGATGATGGCATCCGGGAACGCGGCTTCCATCCGATTGACGATCGCGGCGATGGCCAGGTGGGTGATGTCGATTCCCACCCACTTACGGTTCAGCCGTTCGGCGACAGCGACGGCCGTCCCGCAGCCGCAGAACGGGTCAAGTACGACATCGCCCTCGTTGCTGCTGGCGCTGATGATCCGTTCGAGTAGCGCTTCGGGCTTCTGGGTTGGATAGCCCAGGCGCTCGGCAGCCTTTGCGTTGATCGGGTCAATATCCGTCCACACGTCCTGAACCGGCACTCCCTGAAGCTCATCCAGATATCGAATGTACCTAGGCCACCCCCCTTTAGTGGGCCAGTAGATACGCCCTTCAGCGTCCAGTCGATCAAGCTCATCCGGAGTGGTCGTCCAGTGCCGACCCTTTGACGCAGGCGCGAATCCACGCCACTCCTGCCCAGACGGACCATTGCGCGTGCCCGCACCCGTGAGATCTGACAACGTATACGCGCGTCCTGATGGGTCAATGGACCGGTAGTGACTTCTTAGCAAGCGCTCGTCATGAGGTTGGTACTGTGGATTCCATGTGTAGTCGCGGGACTTCGAGTAATACAGGATCACATCGTGAACAGGCCCGAATCGCTTTGCGCTGCTGTGTGCGCTGGTCCGCTTCCAGATGATCTCGCTCTTGAAATGCTGAGGCTCCCAGATCGTGTCCATGACCACCTTGAGGTAGTGGCTAGCCGTCGGATCGCAGTGCAGGTAGATCGATGCTGTCGGTTTCATGACGCGGTGCAGTTCGAGCAGGCGGATCGTCATCATGACCAGGTAGGCCATGACGTCGTTCGAACCGATGAACGACCGCATAGCAGCGATCAGGTCTGAAACGCGTTGCGGGACGTGGTTCGCGCTGAGCAGCTCGGCGTAGGTTTCTTCGGCCTGCTCGGTCCACTTCCAGGTGTCGGTGAAGGCCTCGATCTGGGCTTCGCTCTCGACCTTGCTATTCTCCTTGAAGAGGACGTTGTAGTTCCGGTTCGAGTTGAAGGGCGGGTCGAGGTAGACGAGGTCGACCGACTCATCGCGGATGTAGTCGCGCAGGATGGCCAGGTTGTCGCCCCAGTAGAGATCGCCCATTACTTCCTCGAATCAGTGCTCAGCCTTCGCCCCGCTCCACCCGTACCTCGCCGGCCTCATCCGTCCAGATCACCCGCTCGCCGTTGTCCCGGATCGTCGACGGCCGGGGACTTCGCGAGAGCCGCTGTCGGTACTTGAGCCGAACCAGCGGCGGGTCCGACTGGCGCTCGACGATCATCCAGCCCAGGGCGAGGTAGCCCGCAATGCGCTGGTCAAAGGCGCGGTGGCTGCGATCTGAACCCGTCATTGGCCGGCTATGCTCCCCATGTGTCATCGACGTCATCGGATAGCAACGGCGGCGAGTCCACCGACTGTTCGACCACGATCCCTTCTTCGACGAATATGCGGCGGTAGGTTCTCCTCCCACCCTTGCTGGCTTCGGAATGTCGGAGCTCGCTCAATGGCCCACGTCCCGCCACGATGAAGGCTTCAGGGATATCGACGTTGATCGACACGAGTTCCCAGCCGAGTCCCTGAACGTAGAGATCGACGCGCTTCTGCAGCTTTACTACAGGGTCGTCGATCATCGATTCGCCGTCTCCGCTGACTCTCCCTGTCATTGACCACCATTCCAACCCGGACCAGATACCGCTCCGCCGTCTCCTACATATCCTCAACCGGGTCGATCACTACATCACCGCCTGAACTGAGTCGAAGCACGCGATCCTTCACGAATCCAGATGGGATTCGATCTCGATTGGTCGGAGCGTAGGTGATCCTCACCGCCGGCGGGTACTCGTGCCGCTCCACGACCGTCCAGCCAAAGCCGATGTACGACTGCAGGTGTCGCTCGAACCAGAGCCGTGCTTCGTCGTCGGCCGTCACTGGGAGCCAGTCGATCTGATCACGATACGTCCGCACTTCTACCCATCTCCCGAATCTCCGCCAACTCCTACATCTGCAACAGGGTGCGAGTCTTCATTTCCGATGGCCTAGTACCGCCGGAGAGTCGTCACACCGGGGACGCGGTTGTACATCCAAATCGCGAGCGGCAACCCAATGATGGTGACACTCGCCAGCCATGCCAGCGACATCCAGATCCCCGACGCCCACCAGCCGACAAGGACGAAGTAGATGATCCGCAGGATAATCGGGTGCTGTGCCTGTTTGGTTTCGCGAAGGACGCCGGCGTCGATGACAAATTCACTCGTCTCCGGCCGAAGACTCACGATCTTCGGAAGCTTGTTGATCATCATGAGACCGAGCGGCATCCCGATGACGGTCACATTGAGGATCCACGCGATCAGGATCCAGATCCCAGACAGCCACCAGCCGACGAAGATGAACCAAAGGCCCGTGACAAGACAACCGTGTCCGCCGCGCTGAACAATGATTTGCGTGGGTGGTGGCGGGGGATTCGGTGTGGGGGTCATTGCGGGCGCGATCGGTGGCCGGCTTCCGCCACCAGAGTTCACAGGTGAGAGCTGTACGAGCCGCGAACTCACGACGACAGAGAGCGCCGAAGCCGTGTCGGGATCTGCCGTTAGCGTGACAGTGCCACGGGTGTGCGTATCGATCACCACATCCCCGCCGGCGAGGTTCACTCCACGGATCTCAGCAAAGGTGTACGCCGCGACCTGTTCTCCGGATGGCGTCATCACCCGAAGCCCGACGTCGTCGACGTTGACCTGATTTCCAGTGGTCAATGTGAACGTTACTGGCGAGCTCATCCCATCCCCTTCAGATCGTTTCTATAAACGGAATGATTCGCTTTACGCAAATCGCAGATTCAAAAAAGAGACGACTCGTCGTCCCATACGGGTAGGCCGCGGCGGATGCCATCCGCCCAGCGCTCGAAGCGGGCAAGGTTCAGTTCACCCTGGATGCCTGGTAACGAGTTTCTCCAGAACTCCCGGTTGCCCGTGCCGGTGAGGTAGTGGCCGATCTCTTCCCAGGCGTAGTAGGCCATGACGTAGGGCGGGAGGTCGGCACGGAGAAAGACGTTTCCGAGGAACAGGTAGGCCGGCTTCTTGATGCCGCCGGTGATGATGAAGCCGAGTCCGAGATCCAGGCAGCACTGCCGCCAGTCCGTCCAGTGATAGTCACGTCCGAGTTCCGCCCTGGCCCGGCGGATCACGGAGTCAACCACGATCCCCATCCGCTTCCTTTCGTCGTCGAATCAACACCTTGGCAAACTCCTGCAACACCTCCTTGTCTTCTGGGTCGATGTCGCCCGAGTACGATGCCCAGAACTCAAGAAACGGGTCGTTGAAGTCCACGACCGCGCGATCGCCAGATGGTGGTGATTCACGATCGGGCTGATCGCCGCGGGATCGAACTGGGATCTGCCCGAGTACCGCAGCCTCGACGATCCGCTCCGGAACATCGAGAGCCTCGGCAATCTCTCGCCGCACGCGCCGACGCGGGAGCGAGCCCCCGTTCACCCACGCATTGACGGTTGTGGGAGCGACGTTGAGCCGGTCGGCTAATGCAGCCTGAGTCAGCCCACGCTCCTTCAGGTGGTCATGCAACCACTCCCCGAACGTCAGTGTCCCGCTCATGAAGCGATGGTACACCGCAACATCAGAAATGATTGACATCTACGCGAACTCCATTTATGATCTCCAATATTGACTACAGGATTGGAGATCGCGGGATGCTCTATAGCCCGACCAGACTTCGCGAGGTCCTCCGTGTTCAGGGTCGCACCGTCAACTGGCTCGCCGAGGTAACCGGCTACGCTCCATCGACCATCTCGCGAATTCTCAATGGCTCACAACCGATGACCGACCCGTTTGCGCGAGTCGCAGCCAAGCACCTCGGGATTCCTACTGAGTGGTTGTGCGACGAATCGGCCTCTCCGCGAGAGGTCGTGCCAGCATGAAGCGAGCAACCGAGGCAAATCTCAACCTGCTTACCCCCACATCCACCCCTCCCCTCACCGGCGGCGCCACCGGTCGGAAGCACCGCCGGCCGGTGGTGTCCGGGAGCGGGGACTACCCGATCCGCATCGGCGAGTACCGCAAGCGCGCTGGGATGACCCAGGCGGCGCTGGCGCGGAAGCTCGGGATCACGCGAGAACACCTCAGTCGCATCGAGGGTGGCCGGGTGTTCCTGACTGAGATGGTGGAGCGCCGGATCGCACGTCATCTGAATCTCTCCAATGAAGACCAACTCATTGCGTTCGGATACCCGACTCGGCTGTCGTCGGCGAATCGTCGTGACATAGGAGGTGCCGAGGGTGCTGCCGCGCCAATCGATCTGGATGCGCGACGGCTGAGTCGGGTGGCCCGATAGAGACCGTAGCACGACATCTGAGTCGTGCATCACGTTGAAACGCGTTTGCAACGCGATCGGAGGAGGTGAACCCAGTGGCATCGCACGCACGCCTGGCCGATACGGCCGTCAAGGAGGCGATGGACACCCGCGATGCGGCCCTCGATCTCGCCTACGAGATCGAGCGGGCCGTCGCCGACGGAGAGATCGACGATGAGGAACTAGCTCGCATCAAGGAGAAGGTCCGCAAGACCCAGCTCGAAGCGGCCGAAGCCGTCGACGCGGCCGAGCGCGCCAACGTCGGCGAGTTGATCGCCGGCAGCTACCTGACCGGAGTCCCGCTCAACCCGAATGTCATGCGCCGGGCGGCGCAGGTCGGACTCGTTGCAACCACGCCAGCGATGGTCTCGCCGGTCCTACAGACAGCCTGAGCAGGCGTTTGGCAGACGCCTGCTCAGATGATCCACGTCGAATGGAGTGCCACCATGGTAAGTCAATCTGCCCAATCCATCAAGCCGTACCGACCGTCGTTGCCGCTCCGTGAGCGGGCGCGGCAGGCGTTCGTTGTTGAGCAGGATGAGCTCGCCGCCAAGCGTGCGGCGGCCTTCTCTCGCGCGACGGACATGGCGGCGGCATCGCTGATCGTGGTCTGCCGCGACCGCTTCGGCGTCATCGTCGACCGCTCGGAAGTGCTGACCGCGTTCGTCGATAACGCGGAGTTCGTATCGGCGAGCGTCATCGTCGAGTCGATTCTGCTGTCGATCGCGCTGCGCTCGGCCGACGCGGCCAAGCTCTCGGCGCCGGTTAGTCGCGCCCTCGTCTCCGCCGAGCCGCACTGCCCGGTCTGCGGCGCAACCCTCAGCGCGGCCAGTTTCGTGACGACGCTGGGCGACCTGGGCGAGTTGCTCGGCGAGGTCGGCTGTGGCGCGTGTGACTGGGAGCCAGACGCATGAGCCGCTTCTTCTGGGAGCTGGTCCAGTCCGCCCTGATCGGGCTCGCGTTCGGCGCGTTCTGCTGCGCAGTTGCCATCTATGGAGGTGCGCTGTGAAGCGAATCCGTGGCCGACGCTGCCCAGCCTCTCGGCAGTTCGCCCGCTTCCGGGATCAGGATGCGAGCGATCCGGCCTTCAAGCGGATCGTGCAGCGAGCTTCCACCGTCGCAGATCGAGAGCACGCCAAAGTCATCGCGTGGGGTCGCTACGCCAATCGGGTGTGGCCCCTCAAGACGTCCTAAGTGTTTCCGGCCCGGTTCGCCGTCGTCGTGACGGTACAGCCGGGCCGCAGTGTGAGAGGAACAGGAATGACAGTCACAGACCGCGCGATTGCGGTCGCAGAGCAGCAGCAGTCCGGTGTTATCACCTGGACACCGGACAAGCTGGAACTGCTCAAGCGCACGATCGCCAAAGACCTCGACAACGACGAGTTCGAGCTGTTCGCCGCCATCTCGCAGCGGCGTGGCCTCGACCCGTTCGCCCGACAGATCTACGCCGTCAAACGACGCAGCGGCCAGGGACAGCCCGCGACGATGACGATCCAGACATCGATCGACGGGTTCCGGCTGATCGCCAAGCGCACCGGGAAGTACGCCGGCCAGGTCGGACCGTTCTGGTGTGGCTCGGACGGCGTCTGGCAAGACGTCTGGCTGTCCGACGAGCCACCGGCCGCTGCCCGTGTCGGCGTCCTGCACGCCGACTTCCGCGAGCCGCTGTTCGCCGTCGCACGGTGGGCGTCCTACGCGCAGATGTACAACGGACGACCGTCGGCGATGTGGGCACGGATGCCCGATGTCATGCTGGCGAAGTGCGCCGAGGCCCTTGCCCTCCGCAAAGCCTTCGCCGAGGAACTCTCCGGCCTCTACACGAGCGACGAGATGGGGCAGGCTGATAACACGCGCGGCACGTCGTCCGAGGTCGAAGATCCACGTGAACGGCGGATGCGCTACCTGCATGTCGCAGCCCGCGAAGCCGGACTCAGCCACGACCAGCTCAGTGAGCGAGCACAGCGGATGTTCGGTGTCCGCTCGATGCGGGATCTCTCAACTGACCAGATCGGGCAGTTGATCGAGTTGCTCCAGGCCGAGCGGCCGATCGACGATCCAGCGCTGACCGATGACGCGATCGACGTCGAGGCGCGCGTCATCGACGACCTGGAGGAGTTCGACGACGCTGAGACGCCATCGGCAGAACCCCGTGACTACTGGACGCCAAAGGGCAGTCTCCATCGCTGGTTGCCGAACAACGATCCCGTCGCCGACATCAGCGAGATTCTCAAAGCCGCAGCGACAGCCACCACTCCGGACCAGATCACCGAGCTGTGGAAGTTCACCAAGGACATCGGGCTGGGCGGCGATGCTGACCTTCAGGGCCAACTCTCCGCTCGCCGCCGAGCACTCGGTGGTTCCACCGGGGTGAACGGGGGCTAACTGGATGCCGTGGGTCAAGTTCGATGACCAGTACGCGGATCACCCAAAGCTCGACGACGTGAGCGACGCCGCGTTTCGCCTGCATGTGACCGCGACGTGCTTCGCCAGTCGATACCTGACCGACGGCTTCATCAAGCACAGCACCCTTCCCAAGCTCTGCCGGCACGACGACCCGGAAGCCATCGCGAACGAACTCGTCGACGCGGGCCTCTTCGACCTCGCGGAAGGCGGGTACGTGGTCCACGACTACCTGGACTACAACCCGTCGAAGGCCGAGGTCGAAGCCCGCACCGAGTTGCGACGTCGCCGAACCGAGTGGGACATCCTCCGCCCGATCCGGGCGCGACTTGTCTATCAGCGCGATGGCTATCGCTGCTGCTACTGCGGGTCTCGCCACGACCTGACCGTCGATCACATCACGCCACTGGCCCGAGGCGGCAACCATCACATGTCCAACCTCCAGACCCTGTGCCGGTCATGTAACAGCCGAAAGCGGGACCACTGATGCCGTGGGTGAAGCTCGACGACGAGTTCTTCGATAACGACAAGATCGTCAACGTCTCCTCTGAGGCGAAGCTGCTCTACCTGGCAGGCCTCACCTACGCAGCGCAACGACTTACCGACGGCGATCTCACGACGGCTCAGGTCAGGATCGCCGCCGCGAAGGTCGATGTCGATCCGGGCATGGCTGACGAGCTGCTGGCAGCCGGCCTCTGGGAGCCAATCGAAGGAGGGTATGCGATCCACGACTACCTTGAGTACAACCCGTCGGCCGAGGATGTCCGCGAACAGCGCCGTCAGAACGCCATCCGACAGGGTCGATTTCGCGAACGAAAGCGTAACGCCGTTACGGAGCGTGTTAGCAACGCACGCTCCCGTAACCCGTCCCCGTTACCCGATCCCGATACCGAACAACCCGAAGCCGCGAGAAGCCCCAACGTGGGCGCGGGCGCGCGCGAGGCGGGTTTGCTGGATAGCTGGAGCGGGGTGATCTACGGCCAGGAGTACGCCTGCCTCAACGACCACGAGCAGCGTGATGTCGAGGACGCTGAGCAGCTCGTCGGCGACAAGCCCGACTACTCGCCGGAGGCGATCGCCGAGACCGTCCGCGCCTACCGCAGCGAGTGGTCGCATCTCGGCCCGCCGTCGGCGTCGGCCGTGGCGCGCAACTGGTCTCGGCTGCGGCACAACCTGGTCGCCAAACGAGAGGCACCCGATGGAACACATCAGCGTAGCCATGCAGAAACTGCAGCCCGACGCCGTGAGGCATTTGCGGCGGCAGGTCTCCTCGGCGACACCGACGATGGTGAGCCAGGACGCGAACGGCATGCCGACCGACCGGACGATCTGTCCCAGTTGCCGGAACCATCCCGGCCAGACGACGGACTGCACGACCTGCGACGGGCTGGGGATGGTCTGCCCGATGTGTCGCGGGGCACGGTTGATCGCGAAGCACCGCCACGAGGACCGAATCCAGACCCCGTACCGGCCGTGCGACTGCATGATCCCCCGCTACGACAACGGCAAGCCAGTCCTGAGCGCGACCGGGCGGCACCTGTACGAGCTGGACCCGCAACGCGAACTTGAGCTGATCTCGCGCTACCGCGATGCCGTCTGGCGCGACGACGCTCGGGCCATCGCCCTCACGCCGTAACCGATCCACGTCGAACTGGAGCAACACGATGATGACCGAAGAATCCATCAGCGAGAACGGCCACGACTCATCCAGCCTGGCCGTCATCGATGCCGAGTACCACCTGGTCCCGACGACGGCGATCGAGGTCGCCGACGAGACATTCGAGGAGTTGCATGGCTGGCCGGCCGACGCTGATCAGCGCCCCTACCCGGTGCCGTCCGACGAGACCTTCGAGGGCGCGGCATATCTCCCGGCCGCGGATCTGGCCGATATCGCAAGCCGCCTGATCGCCGAGCGCTCGCGCTTCAGCCACCTGCGGCAGTTCAAGATCGACTACGTCTGGAAGCGCAAGGGCGCCAAGGCGAAGGGGGTCTATCAACGGGGCTTCTGCCGGCTGGGGAGCGACCTGATCGCCTACTACGCCAACGTCGCCTTCGTGATCGGTTTGGCAGCTGACACCTGCCGCGATGCCCGCTTCACGTACCGGCAGATCGAAGCAGCGGTCCACCACGAGTTGCTGCACGCCGGCGTCCACGACGAGACCTACACGCCGCTGATCTGGCCGCACGACTTCGAGGGCTTCGAGCTGGAGCTGGAGGACTACGGCATCTGGGCGCCGGGTGTTGCGCCACGAAAGTCGGCCAAGCAGATGCCGCTCTTCGAAGGGTTCCAGCAGTGAGCGCGACTGAGACACGGATCCCGCTCGCCCACGCCGAAGCGATCGCTGCCGATCTGGTCGAGTTGATCTCTCCAGGAAGCGAAATCACCATCGTCGCCGGCAGCGTTCGACGGCGCAGACCCCTGGTCAAAGACATCGAGCTGCTGGTGATCGCTAAGACCGTACCGCTCCTGGACCTCTTCGGTGACGTCATCGGCGAGCAGGATCTGCTCGACAAGTTGATGCGCGCCTGGCTCAAGACTGGTCACTTCCAGCCGCGGCTCGACGTCACCGGCCGACAGGCGATCGGCAAGCGGTACAAGCGGATGCTGTTTCGCGACGTGCCGGTCGATCTCTTTACGGCTACACCGGACAACTGGGGGCTGCAACTGGCGCTCCGAACCGGCCCGGCCGAGTTCTCGAAACGCCTCGTGACGCGCACCGCTGCTGGTGGGCTGCTGCCGTTCGGCTACTGGGTCGGCAAGGAGGGTGCCGATCCCGAAAGGCCGAGTCACCTCTGGCTCGGACAGCGGATAGTCCCGACGCCAACCGAGGAGTCGCTCTTCGAGGCAATTGGGGTCGACTGGATCGAGCCGGAGGACCGGGGATGACGGACACGACGGCGCAGCGCGGCGGGCATCGGGCGAATCGAGAGATCTCACACCGCCGGCGACACAGCGACGACCCGCTGTCGCCCGAGCAGATCGACCGCATCGTCCTCCAGGCCGCGCTGGACGGCTGCGACTATCACGAGATCCAGGCACGTCTCTTCGTAGCGCGGGAGACGGCCACCTCCGTCGTGACGTTTACCTACCCTTCGACCGGCACCGTCCACGCCGTCTCCGGCGACTACACCGTCTGCGGATCCGCCTGGGTGGCTGGCTTCCGCGTCAATCACCCCAACTGGGCCACCCTGTTCAACCCGGCCGGCCACCCCAGCGACGTGACCTGCCGGGCCTGCCAGCGTCGAATGGAGTACCTGCCATGATCGCGATTGAACATTCCGCGCGAAATACTGCGACCTACCTCGACGACATCCCGATCGACCTGATTCACCGATCTGACCTCAACCCCCGCACGCACTTCGACGAGGAGGCGATCACCGAGCTGGCCGAAAGCATCCGGCAGCACGGCGTCATGCAGCCGATCGTCGTTCGTCCATCGGTCGATGACTGGGCACTGCGCAGCGAGCCGGTGCCGTACATCATCGTCGCCGGCGAGCGTCGCTGGCGGGCGGCACAGCTTGCTGGCCTCACGACCATCCCGGCCATCATCCGCCCGGACCTCACCGACGCTGATCACTTGCGCCTGGCGCTGATCGAGAACCTGATCCGACAGGATCTCGATCCGATCGAGGAGGCCCGAGGCTACCAGCGGCTCAACGCCGAGGTCGGGCTAACCCAGAAGCAGATCGCGGCCGACGTCAACCGGAGTCAGCCAGCGATCGCCAACTCGATGCGGCTGCTCGATCTGCCGGAGGAGATCCGGGCGCAGATCAGCGCGCGCACCCTAAGCGTCAGTCACGGGTTGGCGCTGTTGAAGTGGCGCGCGTTCCCCGGCGTGATGATCTGGCTCGCCGGCAAGGTGGTCGATGAGGGCTGGTCGTCGAAGACGCTAGAGAACTGGAAGCCGTCGACGAACCTGCCGGACGACCTCGGCCGGCCACTCGGGCAGTATCGGGCCATCTTCGATCAGTCGGTCTGTCAGCAATGCCCGTTCAACGCTCGCAAGCAAGGCGAGTACGGGCAGGAGATGTGTCTCAACCCGGCCCACTGGCAGGAACTCCAGGACGCGGCCAGGGCAGCCGAGCGGGCAAAGGACGCGGCGACGAACGCGCGGGCGCAGGCGGCGATCGAGGCCGGGGTTCCGCGGCTCCAGGATCTTCGTGGCGCGAGTCCGATCGGGCAGTACACGCCGGCACCGGCCGGGTGCACGGCTGCCTGTCCGTGCCGGGTGCAGGCGGTCAACCGCGACGGCGTGATCGTCGAGTGCTGCACCGACTGGCAACGCCAGCTCAAGCTGCAGGGGGAAGAGCGAGAAGCGAAGAAGGCCGCGAAGGCCGCGAAGCTCGGCGAGCGGTCCGCCGTGGTACGAGCAGCCATCGACGGGCTCGGAGAGGTGACGACACGCGAACTGGTCCCGATCGTCGCCGCCAGGTTGCGCTACCTGAACCTCGACGTCCTGCGATCGGCGACGCGCCACCTCGGCGAGCCACTCTCGGAGAAGGCACTCGGGAAGCTGCTCAAGCGGGGCGCGGAACACGAGCTCGCGGAGTGGCTCAGTTCGGCCGGAATGACGGCGTTGGTCCGGTTCGCTCTGGAGACCACACTGGGTGATGCGATTCACATGGCCTACCGTGAGTGGGGCGACGAAGACGAAGGTGCCGCTGGCTGGTACCTGAACGGCGCGCCGATCGAGTCCGCACCAAGCGCGATGGTCGCCTGCGCGCTCTGCCAGGAGCCGACGTTCGCGGCCGAAGGGGTGCCGGTCGAGATCAACGGCCGGGAGTTGCTCGCCTGCGCCGCCTGCGGCGAGGTGGTCGAGGAGAACCAGGAGAGTGCCGCATGAAGGCACTGACGCTCACCCAGCCGTGGGCCTCCCTCGTTGCGATCGGTGTCAAGCGGATCGAGACGCGCTCGTGGTCGACGTCGTACCGGGGACCGCTGCTGATCCACGCGGCGAAGGGGTTCCCGAAGGACTGCCGAGAACTGTGCTTCGAAGAGCCGTTCTTCGCGTGCCTGAGCGGCGAGTACCGGCGGCACGAGCAGGAACTGCTGCCACTCGGCGCGATCGTCGCCGTCTGTGAGTTACAGGACTGTATCTCAACCGGTCTTGCGGTCACGAGGATCCGGGACGACGTGCGGGAACTGGCGTTCGGGAACTTTGGGCCGAACCGGTTCGCGTGGTTCCTCAGTGATGCCCGACGGCTCAACGAACCGATCCAGTGTCGGGGGCATCTCGGGCTCTGGGTTCCGCCGGACGATGTGCTGCAGCAACTCCCGCAGCGAGCGACGCCAACTCGGGACGAGGCCGTAGAGGATCTCGCCGCGTTGCCGAGCGGCGGCAGCGGAGACCTGAGCGCGTTGGGGCTCGCAGATGGGGCAGTGGCGCTCGTACTTGGATCGGATGCGTCCGCACGTGGGACAGCTGACCAGGATGTCCATGCCTTGAGACTACCGCAGGATGCGCGACAGCCAAGTCGCACGTTGTCACAAAGTCATTACAACCCTGTGAATGGAGCATCCGCTGATGGCTAGGTACGCGGAAAACACGACGGTCCCGATCGAACGATCTCAAGCGGAGATTCAGGGGCTGATCCAGCGGTACGGTGCCCGCAAGTTCGCGTCCGGCTATGACGAGGATGCACGGCTGGCGGTCATTCAGTTTGAGATGACCGGCCGACGCGTCATGTTCCGACTGAGCCTGCCAAACCTCGACGACGAGCGGTTCGCCGTCGACGCGCGCGGACGGCAGCGGTCGCATTCAGCTTGGACCAATGCCTATGACCAGGAATGCCGCCGGCTGTGGCGATCGCTGCTGCTGGTGATCAAAGCGAAGTTGGAGTCGGTCGAAAGCGGGGTTGAGTCGTTTGAAGAGGCGTTCCTGCCGCAGATCGTGATTCCCGGCACCGGCCAGACCTACGGCGAATATGCGGTCCCGCAGATCGCGGCCGTGTATGAGCACGGAGACCTGCCGCCAATGCTGCCAGGGCTGTCGAACGTTCGCGCGTTGTCATCAGGAGGTCGGTCGTGAGCACATCCAACGGGTTCTCTGCTGGCGAACGTGTCGTGATGCTGGCGCAGGGGACGGTCGTCGAGGATCGACTCGGGACGGTGATTGCGCCGCCGATGGGTCGGATCGACCGGAACGACGCCGTCTGGATCCAGCTCGACCGGCCGATCTCTGGGATGACGGTCGTGCAGCCTCCGATCGAGCGAGTCAGGCGGGTACCGGAACCACAGGCAGAGCGACCAGTGCGGGAGTCGCTCTTCGCACCGGTACTGCGGGAGTACCGGGATCGGCGGCGGCTCTCGCAGTCACGGCTGGCTGAAGCGGCCGGGTTCGATCACTCGTATGTCTCACGGCTGGAGACCGGGACCAGGATGCCGACGCGGGAGGCGGTGATGAAGCTCGCCGAGGCGATGGTCCTGGATGACGCCGATCGTGATGCGTTGCTGGCGTCGGCTGGCTTCATGCCGGGGCGGATCGAGAACCTGCTGGCTAGCGAGCCGGTGCTGGGTGACGTGCTGGGGTTGCTCCAGAACCGAGCGATCCCGGCCGAGATCCGCGATGACGTTCGGCACATGATCGCGCTGCTGGTCCGGCAGGCACAGCGGGCGGCGGTGGGGGCGTGAGCGGTCGTAGCGTGCTGATGTTCCTGATCCTGGTCTACGCAGTGATCGCCAGCGTCGCCGTGACGATCGGGACGTACCTGTGAGTTCCGCTCGCGCCATCCTCAATGGGGCCATGACTGAGGCTGTTCTGCAGCGGACAGTCATCGAGATGGCGCAACGGCTCGGCTACCTGGTGTTCCACTTCCCGGACAAGGCGCTGGCCGAGCTAGCGAAGCGACAGCGTTGGGACGCGATGCCTGACAAGGGTTTTCCTGATACCTGGATCGTCGGGCGTGGCCGGCTGATCGTCGCCGAGTGCAAGACCGAGCGCGGCCGGCTCGATGCTGACCAGCGGCTCTGGCTGGCAGCGCTGCGGGAGGTCGAGGGGATCGAGGTCTACGTATGGCGGCCAAGTGACATGGATGAGATTGAGAGGATCATGCGTGGTTGACACGGCAACAGCGATGAAGAATGTCCTCAGGCTGGCGCGCGCCGATCTGATGGTCCGGCAGCTAGAGACGATGTACCGAAGTATGGACGATCAACAGGAAGGGGCGCTGTGCCTTGCGATCGTGATTGAGCAGGGTGCCGAGCGGTTCGCGATCAACGTCGACCAGGATGCGCTCGTCGAGACGATCCTGGCCGATTGGCGAGGGGAGACACCGGCAGATGGTTGACTTTCGCTTCCGCGTGAAATCCGGCCCAGCACATACCGAAATCGATGTCTTCGCGGCCGACGGCCAGGAGTCAACCGGGGCACTGTGTGGGACCTTAACCATGCGGCCAGGCGAAGCTGCCGCATTCCTACAACTCGCCGACTCCAGCCTCGGTCGGGGCCGACCAGTAATCGTTTGTCTTTGCGGATCGACTCGATTCATGGACGCCTACCAGGAGCAGATGCGACGGATGTCCCTAGAAGGAAAGATCGTTCTCTCGGTGGCATTCACGACGTCAGATGTTGACGATGGATTCATCAACGAAACGACATCCGCGCAGAAGACGCTCCTCGACGAGTTGCACCTTCGCAAGATCGACCTAGCTGACGAGGTGCTGGTCCTGAACGTCGGGGGTTACATCGGGGAATCGACGCGGAAGGAGATCGCGTACGCGACGTCGATCGGCAAGCCGATCCACTACCTGAAGCCGGTGATCGAATGAACGGGCAAGTGTTCCTGCTGGCGATGCTGCGGGCGGCGGTGCTGGGTGGCGTTTTTGGCGGAGCGGTTGGCATGGTTGTCGGTTACCGTCTTCGCAAGTCACAATAGATGACTGCGGGCATGCTGGTCAGGGCCGTGCTCAGAACACCGATCGTGACCAGTGTTGCCCTGCCTCACACCGTTCGATGCGACACCGATGGTCCTGAGGGTGAGCAGCCGGCACTGCTGCGCGGTGTGTCGGAGCAACGAAAAAGGCGGGAGGCCTCTCCCCCCCCGCCAATTCTGCGACACCAGGTGGGCCCCGAGAATTGGCACCTGTGCGCTATCCCCATGGTAACTGTCAATGTCAACGATGGTTCACACGACGACCTTGACATTGCTGCCAACCACAGCGATCGTGATCGTCCCGCCGTCGCTGAGTTGTTCCCATCCGTTCGCAGGGAGGCGGAACCAGATGCGGCGATCATGCTCCAGCGTGAGCGGGACGCCACGCTCCATTCCGCGCCAGTGATCGACGAGCAGCGCTCCACAGGGACACATGCCATACTCTCGGTACGCCATGCTGGCTCCACATTCTGGACAGCGTAGGGTCACGATCGGCACGATACACCTCCAGTAACGTCGAGCACCACGACCTTGCGGGCCTGTGCAATCATCGCACCACTACCCCGTGGCCAATCCGTGCCATCCGAGGGATGACTGAATACCCAGTATTCAGTATTGAGACGCGATTGTGACCTGATTCCCTCCACCAGCGTCGTCCGTGTCGTGCTATCATCGGAGCATCCGGGATAGCCGGCCACCATAACCAAGCTGGCGATAGGCCACCGAAACCCTTATGGGGGCCGGTGGCCTTTTGTGTCTGTGTGAAGGGTCGAGGCTAAATGGCGGCGAGGCTAGCCGACTCGCACCCGCCGATCGAGCGGCTTGAGTTCATCAAGTGCCAGACCGAATGGTGTCGTCACAACCTCGGCGTCCGGATGGCGGGCGGTCGGGTGTATTGGAACGTTCCAGCGCTCGACGACTTTCAGGCCGGGACCTCCGAGATTGAATGTCCCTGCTGTCATGTGAAGCGCGTCTGGACCCACCGCAAGCCGCGTTCGCGGTAGTCGTGTCATTCGGCCGGGGATAGCCCGCGCCCGTCCTGATCGTGGCGATAGGCCACCTGATTCACGCTCGTTTCGGCGAGCCTGGAGAGGTGGTACCCGTGGCCTCACCGTCCCTGCCGGAGTCGTTCTACTCCCCCTGGCGCATTCGACAGGAGCTTCGCCAGCTCGCCGTTACCTCCGGCGAGATCCTCCCGCAACACCGCATCCACTCCGAAGAGAAGCGCAACCCCTCCGGACGCTGGTCGATGGAGACGGCCGTCTGCATCAAGGCTGACCTCATCATGGCCCTCGAAGCGCTGCGGGCGACGTCGGAGGTGCACTACCAGGTGGTGTTTGGGCTGAACGTTCCGCGGCCGAATCAGACGGCTGGTGACAAGCCGCCAACGATCACGAGTCTGGCGCGCGAGCTGGGCTACGACTGGGAGACGATCCGGCGCGCGGACATCGACGGGATCGCGTGGATCGCTCACTACCTCGGCTGGGACGGGAATTGGGACGGATGGTTCCGGCGGAGGCGGATCGAGGGTCCCGGATGAGCGATCTGGTTCGTAGTGAGAATGGTCATTTCAGCAACCTATCGACTCTCCCTCGCGACCGGAACCCCGCAGCGGTCTACCTCGGCCGTCTCGCCAGCGGTAGCCGGCGGACGATGCGCCACTCACTCGACACGATCGCGGCACTGGCAGCCGGTGCCGACGCGCTCTCAATGCCCTGGCAGGGCCTCCGCTATCAGCACACCCAGCTCATCCGGCAGCAGCTCGCCGAGACCTATGCGCCGGCGACGGCGAACCGGCACCTGTCGGCGTTGCGCGGGGTGCTGGAGGAGGCCTGGCGGCTCGGGTTGCTGACGGCCGAGGACTACCGGCGCGCGGTCGACGTGCCCAACGTGCGTGGCTCGACGTTGCCGGCTGGGCGATCGCTGTCGGCGGGCGAGATCTCGGCGCTGTTCTCGAGCTGCGGCGACGATCCGGCCGGACGTCGCGATCGAGCGTTGATCGCGGTCCTCTACGGGACTGGCGCCAGACGTGCCGAGGCCTCGGCGCTCGACGTCGCCGACTTCGACCCGGTCGACGGAGCATTCCGGGTGCGAGGCAAGGGCGACAAGGAGCGCAGCCTGTTCCTGCCCGATGCAGCGCTCCCGGCGCTGCGGGCGTGGTTCGAGGTGCGGGGATCCGCGCCTGGCCCGCTGTTCGTGCCGATCCTGAAGTCGGGCCGACTGTCCGATCGACGGCTGACCGGGCAGGCGATCCTGCTGATCCTGCGACGTCGGGGCGAGCTGGCGGGCATTGAGCCATTCACGCCGCACGATCTGCGGCGGACGTTCGCCGGAGACATGCTTGACGCTGGCGTCGACCTGGTGACGGTGCAGGGGATGATGGGCCACGCCAACCCGGCCACGACCGGCCGGTACGACCGTCGCGGTGATCGGGCCAAGCGACGCGCAGCCAGCCTGCTGAAGTTCTGAGGTGCTGGATGACGACGACTCATGATCCATTGACGGGCCTCTACACCCATGCCTTCGAGGGCGCGGATCTGGCACGGGCTGCCCGGCAGACGATCTTCCGCATGGTGATCGATCGGCACTCGGCGTTCATGGAAGCGGCCGACGTCCACGAGTGGGTCTGTGCTGGCGAAGGCTGGGCCTGCCCGTGGACGGCCGATCGCGGCGAGGCATTTCGCGCGGAATAGCTGTATGAAATGTGCGAATGCCAGAGTCGCTATCTTCGATCAGCTATGCTGAGAATATCTGGCACGCCTCGCTGGCAGCCCCCTGTCCGAGCGAGGCGTCGTCGTGTCTGGAGATGACAGGCAGCCGACCTCTACGTGTGTCAGCGGTCAGGCCGGCGGTTCGATCCCGCCCATCTCCTCCACGCTCTGAGGTGAATCAATGCCACGCGCACCACTGAAGCCGTGTCGCCACCCAGGGTGCGCGGCACTCGCGACGTCTGGCTACTGTCCGGCGCACCCTCGCCGAGTGATGCGGGACCGTCGGCCGAGCGCTGCGGCGCGTGGGTACAACGGCGAGTGGCAGACGATCAGGGCGATCGTGCTGGCTGAGGAGCCGTGCTGTCGGAAGTGCGGCGAGCCGTCGTCGATGGTGGACCACATCACGCCGCTGCGGCAGGGTGGGACGCACGCTCGCGAGAACCTGCAAGCGTTATGTCGCTCGTGTCACGGTAAGAAGACGGCGCGGGACGGTTCGCGCAAGTTTTGACCGAGCGACGGCCGGCGAGGTCGACGAGGGCGGGGCGGGTCGCGATTTCTGTAATCTGAGGCCCCCGTAGACCGCCGCCCAGCCTTCTTTACACGCCGTCAAAATTCAGGAGGAAAAAGTGTCAGGTTGGCTCGGGCTACGTTGGTGGCTCGACTGACGTGGACGCGCGTTGCATGCCGGGGCAGTGCTCTGATCCGAAGGAACAGAAGACACAGCAGTCGTGATCAAGGGGTCGCAACCGTTCTCCACACTGAAGACACGTATAGAACACCACTCAGCTCGCCTCAGGCATCTCCTCCGTCTTGGAGAATCCACAGAAGGGGCAGGTGATGGTTGATTCCAGCTTGATGTCTGGCACTTCTAACTCCTCCTGATTGCTACGCCGATGATAACTGACCCCAAGCGCCAACGAACGGGTGTGAATCATGCCAGCCGGACGTCCTCCGAAGCCGACGGAGTTGAAGCGGCTGCATGGGACCGACCGGTCGGATCGTCGCAACGATGCGGAGCCGGTGCCGCCGGAGGGGACGATCTCCTACCCAAACTGGCTGAGCCAGGCGGGCCAGGCAGCTTGGGAGAACCTCGCGCCGACGCTGATCGACATGGGATTGCTGACGACGGCCGATGTCCACTCTTTCGCACTGCTGTGCGAAGCCTACGCGCTATATGTCTCGGCGTCCGAGACGATCACAGCGAATGGACCGACGTATGAGTCGGTCAATGTGAAGACCGGAGTGACGATGGTCCGGCAGCGGCCCGAAGTCGCGATCGCGGCCGATGCCTGGCGGCGGACGGCGCTGATGATGCAGCAGTTCGGAATGACGCCGTCGGCGCGGGGCCGGGTGCAGGTGCCGAAAGCGACGACGGATGATGAGCGAGATCCATTCGACGCCTGGGAACGGCAGCGGTCGGTCCCCGGACAGTAGCTCGCTCGACGACGCGTTCGATCATCCCGTCACGCGCTACGCACTCGCTGTCGCCGGCGGTCAGATCGTTGCCGGCGAGCTGGTCCGGCTGGCCTGTGAGCGGCACATTGAGGATCTCTTCAAGGGCCACGAGCGCGGGCTGTGGTTCGACACCGATGCCGCTGACCACGCGCTGAGCTTTTTCGGGTTCCTGCGGCACTCGAAGGGCGAGTGGGCCGGCCGTCCATTCGAGCTGGCGGACTGGCAGGTATTCATCGTCGGCTCGCTGTTCGGGTGGAAGATGCTCGACCAGGAGAGTGGCGAGTGGTACCGGCGGTTCCGGACGGCCTATTTGTCGGTCGCCCGCAAGAACGGGAAAACCCAGCTTGCGGCCGGGATCGGGCTGTACCTAGCGTTCTTCGACGGCGAGCCGGGCGCCGAGGTCTACTCAGCGGCAACTACCGAGAGCCAGGCGAAGATCTGCTGGGCCGAGGCGAAGCGCATGGTGCGCAAGTCGCCGGCGCTCAGGAGCCGGATCCAGGCCTTCACGAAGAACCTGTCGCGAGAGTCGACGGCTCAGAAGTTCGAGCCGAAGGCCAATGAGCCGGAGACGCTCGACGGGCTTAACCCGCATGGCGCGATCATCGACGAGTACCACGCGCACCCAACCGGTGAGCTGGCCGACGTGCTGGAGTCCGGGACCGGCGCCCGTCGTCAGCCGATGATGGTCTACACGACGACGGCCGGCTACAACGCCGCCGGTGCCTGCGCGATGCTGGACCGTGATGTCCAGAACATCCTACGCGGCATCGGACAGGACGACGCGGTCTTCGCCTACGTCGCCCGGATCGACGAGAAGGATCGCTGGAACGACCGGTCAGTCTGGATCAAGGCCAACCCGAACCTCGGGATCTCGGTCAAGCTGGCCGACCTGGAGCGGGCTTGCCAGCGCGCCGAACGGATCCCGCGCGAGCAGAATGAGTTCCGCCGCAAGCGCTGTAACCAGTGGGTCGAGCAGGCCGAACGCTGGCTCGATATGGACCAGTGGGACGCCTGCAGCGAACCAGTCGACATCGAGGCTCTGCAGGGCATGAGCTGCTTTGCCGGGCTGGACCTGTCGCGGACATCGGACTTGTCGGCGTTCGTGGCCGTCTTCCCTGGCGACGATGGCAGCGTGCAACTGGTCTGCCGGTTCTGGATGCCGGAGGACGACCTCGATCTGAAGGCGAAGCGGGACGGTGTCCCCTATCGCGAGTGGATCGAGGCGGGCTACATCACTGCGACGCTCGGCAACGTGACAGACTATGACGCCGTCCGGGAAGAGATCGAGGCCTTCAGCCAGGAGTACGACGTCGTCGAGATTCCGTACGACACCTGGAACGCGACGCAGCTCGCGGTGCAGCTCGGCAGCGCGGGCGCGACGATGGTGCCGCTGGGACAGGGCTTCAAAGACCTCTCGGAGCCGTCGAAGGAGCTGGAGGCGCTGGTCCGGGGCGGGAAGCTCCGTCACGGTGGCAACCCGGTCCTGCGCTGGATGGCCGCGAATGTCGCGATCGAGCGAGGGCCGAACGACAGTATCCGGCCGGTGAAGAAGAAGTCGAGCGGTCGCATCGACGGGATCGTCGCGGCCGTGATGGCGATCGCGCGGTTGATCGTCCACCAGCAGGCGGCGTCGACAACGTCGATCTACGAAGAGCGGGGATTCCTCGGGCTATGAAGCGAGTCATGCAGCGAGCCGGACGCGTTGCCGGTCGAATGTTCCTGGTGGTCTCAGTGATCGCCGGTCGCATGTGCCTGGCGGTCTGGCGGACATTCGACCTGGCCGACGTCGCGATCATGAGCGGGATGACGCTCCTGGCGACTGGCCTCTGGATGCTACTACCGGCTGCCTCACTGATCGTGATTGGCACACTGCTGCTCGGCTACGGCACGCGCGGGAGTTGGCCGACGAAGGGCCGGCAGTAATGGGGTTCTTTCAGCGAATGATGGCGTCGACACAGGATGCGATCCGCGACGCCAATGACCAGCGCTGGTGGGCCTCGGCGGGTAGCCAGTCGGACGCGGGGATCGCCGTTACGGCCGACTCATCGATGGAGATCTCGACGGTCTGGGCTTGCACCGGCGTGATCGCGACCGGGCTCGCCAGTATGCCGATCATCCTCTATGAGCGACTCGACGGCGGTGGCAAGGACCGGGCAGCCAATCACCCGCTCTATGACCTCCTGCACGTCCAGCCCAACTCGTTTCAGACGATCCTCGAATGGGTCGAGATGATGCTGGGTCATGCGGTGCTGCGAGGCAACGGCTATTCGGAGATCATCCCCGGCCGGCGTGGCGCGGTCGATCAGCTCATTCCGATCCACCCGACGCGGGTTACACCGAAGTGGGGCCGCAACTACTCGATCATCTACGAGGTCCTCGAACAGGACGGCTCGAAGCGAATCCTGCTGCAGGATGAGATGTTCCACCTGCGTGGTCGGTCCAACGACGGGCTGGTCGGCATGTCGATCGTGACGCAGGCGCGCAACTCGCTCGGTCTGGCGCGGGCGACCGAGCGCTACGGCTCGAAGCTGTTCGCCAACGGCGCGCGACCGAGCGGCGTTTTGAAGCATCCCTCGAACCTCTCCAAACAGGCGCAGGAGCGCTTGATCGCACAGATCGAGGATGAGCACCGCGGCGCGTCCAACGCCGGCAAGACGCTCTTCCTGGAAGAGGGGTTGAGCTGGGAACAGGTCGGGATGACGAGCGAGGACGCGCAGTTCCTGGAGACGCGCAAGTTCCAGCGCAGCGAGATCGCGTCCTGGTTCGGGGTCAAGCCGCACAAGATCGGCGACCTGGAGCGGGCCACGTTCTCGAACATCGAGCATCAGTCGCTGGAGCACGTCACCGACACGCTGCTGCCGTGGGCACGGCGGCTGGAGCTGCTGATCCTCACCAAACTGATCCGGCCGGAGGAGCGCAAGCGCTACTACGCCGAGGTCCTCTTCGATGCCCTGCTGCGCGGCGACACCAAGACGCGTTACGAGGCGTACGCGAAGGCGGTCCAGGGGCCGATCATGACGGCGAATGAGGCGCGCGGCAAGGAGAACATGAACCCGATCGAGGGCGGTGACGAGCTGCTCAAGCCGATGAACATGACACCGGCGGGCGAGCCGGAACGTGAGGAGGCCTCCGAGAATGGAGCCTGAGATCAACGACGCGGAGACCTTCAAGGCCATCGACGCGACCGCGTTCCCCCACATCCGGCACGCGATCGCGTCGACGCCGTGGGCCATCACCGCCGACAAGCTGGCGCAGATCATCGAACTGGTCAACCTGCGATCGAGCGGCGTGCGCTTCTCGGCCGAGGAGATCCAGGCGCGGATCGGTGCAGCCAGTAAGCCGATGGGGCGCGTCTCCGGCTCGATCGCGGTCCTGCCGGTCTACGGGGTGATCGCGCAGCGACTCGACCTGATGACGGCGATGTCCGGCGGGACCAGCACCGAGCGGTTGACGAAGGAGTTCCGAGCGCTCGTCGCCGACGAGTCGATCGGCGCCATCGTGCTGGAGGTCGACTCGCCGGGCGGTGCGGTTAACGGCGTCGCCGAGCTGGCTGAGGAGATCTATGCGGCGCGCGGCCAGAAGCCGATCATCGCGCACGCCAACAGCCTCGCGGCCTCGGCTGCCTACTGGATCGGGACGGCCGCCGACGAGCTGGTCGTGACCCCATCCGGCGAGGTTGGCAGTATCGGCGTCTTCGGGGCACATGTGGATCTGTCCGGGTGGCATGAGCAGACCGGGCAGAAGTACACGCTGATCTCGGCCGGCAAGTTCAAGGTCGAGGGCAACCCCTACGAACCGTTGAGCGACGAAGCCCGTGACGCCATCCAGGCACGCATCAACGACTACTACGACATGTTCGTCTCGGCCGTCGCGAAGCACCGCGGCGTGAAGGCGAACGACGTCCGCAACGGCTTCGGTGAGGGCCGGGTCGTTGGTGCACAGGAGGCAGTCCGGCTCGGGATGGCCGATCGGGTCGAAACGCTGGACGCGACGCTGTCCAGGCTGTCAGGCCGCAAGCCGGCCGGTCGCTCGACTGGATCTCGTGGTGCCGGGACACGTGGATCCGCGACGGAGCGCGCTCGACTGGCGGCGCGGCTGGCGCGCGCCGAACTGGAGGGATAGCCAGCAGCCAGGCGTCACGTCCAACTCGATAGCAGCCGGCTCGTGTGAGCCGGTTTTGTTGTGCTCAGGAGGAACGACACGATGGAGTATCAGGCACTTCTGCAGGAACGGGCCGACCTGGTCGCGAAGATGGAGAGCATCATCGCTGCGGCTGGTACGTCCGAGCTGACCGCCGAACAGCAGGCGGACTTCGACGCGGCCGAGTCGCGACTGAAGGTCGTCAAGGCCGCGATCGCGCGACACGAGGTTGTCCGCGACGAGCAGCGCCAGACCGCTGCGGCCGGTAGCCGCGACGTCGTCCCGGCCACCTCGGCACGGATCAGCAACGTCCATGACCGGCGCGAGGACGACCCGCGTCAGGCCTTCTCTGGCTTCGGTGACTTCGCACTGGCCGTGCGCTCGGCGATGTCGCCGGGTGGCTCGATCGACGAGCGGCTGCGCATCGGAGCGGCACCGACCGGCTACATGGAGCGTGGCGGCGCGAACGGCGAGGGCTTCATGATTCCAGCCGAGTTCCGCCAGGAGATCTTCCAGCTCGTCTGGGACGATCCGCTGCTGGCCCAGTTCACCTTCTCGCCGACCGAGTCCGGCCGGGTCGAGCTGCTGGCCGACCAGACGACTCCGTGGGGCGCGACTGGCGTTGTCGCCAAGTGGCGCGCTGAGGCGACGCAGATGACCGCCTCGTCGTTCGGTATCAAGAAGCGGACGATCGAGACCGATCAGTTGTATGCCTTCGTCGTGGCGACCAATGAGCTGCTGCGCGATGCGTCTCAGCTGAACGACCGGCTGACCACGAAGGCCTCGGAAGCGATCGTCTGGACCATTGTCGAAGCGATCATCCGTGGCACCGGCGCCGGTCAGCCACTCGGCATCTTGACCAGTGGCGTGGCCGTCGAGGTCGCAAAGGAGTCCGGCCAGGCTGCCGACTCGGTCGTCGCGAAGAATGTCGCCAAGATGGTCTCGCGCCTGATCAAGCAGGGCGGCAACGGCTTCTGGATCGCGAACGACGATGTCATGCCGGAGCTGCTGACGATGACGATCGGCAATCAGCCGGTCTACCTCGCTCCGAACGGCCTCGCTGGCGACGCGGCTCCAGGCGGGCTGCTGTATGGCCGGCCGCTCTACAACAGCGAGCACGCCGACACCGTCGGCGACGTCGGCGACCTGATCCTCGTCAACCCGGCCGGCTACGGCGGCATCCAGCGGACGGCTGGTCCGGAGTTCGCCACATCGGCGCATCTCTACTTCGACTACAACATGACGGCCTTCCGCTGGACCTTCGAGATCGGTGGCCGGCCGCTGCTGGAGTCGGCCATCACCCCGCCGAACAGCTCGGCGACCAAGAGCCATTTCGTCACCCTCGCTGCCCGCGCCTAGTCGCTGGCACTGATCCATACGACTGACGGGACGGCCGGCCACCGCGCCGGCCGTCGAGATGGAGGACCTCAGCAATGGTTGCAGGAAAGTACGAGCGCGCCAGCGATCGCGCGCCGCTGGTCGGCGTCATCGACCCAGACGCCTACGCGGCCAACACCTACACGACTGACTGGATCGACATGAGCAAGTTCAGTCAGATCATGGCGACGGTGTTCGCCGGCGATCTCGGTTCGTCGGCGACCGTCGACGCCAAGCTCCAGCAGGCGACCGACGGTTCTGGCACCGGTGCCAAGGACGTCGCCGGCAAGGCCATCACCCAGCTCACCCAGGCCGGGACCGATAGCAACAAGCAGGTGGTGATGCTCTGCCGCGCCGACGAGCTGGACGTGACCAACCGGTTCACTCACGTCCGCCTGTCGGTGACGGTCGGCACGGCCACCTCCGACATGGGCGCGAGTGTCCACGGCTTCGGGCCGGCCGTGATCCCTGGCACCGATCTCACGTCGGTCGACGAGATCATCGCCTAACGAGTGACCTGATACCGGGCGGACAACGGCGTTCGCCCGGCTTCTGATTCCGCGCGAAATAGTGCGGCAGCAATACAGCAGACGAGGACACCGATGGCCGTCGAGCGACAGGGCTACCAACAGATCCTGCGGGGAACCAGCGGGCCACTGGCGGTGACGTTCTTCGACGCCGCCGGCGCGGTCGTCGATCCTGGCACCGTGACGGTGACGATCACGCGGCTGGATGGCTCCGCGATCGTCACGGACGGCGCGACATCGGGAACGGGCGCATCGGCGCGCACGCGAGCCCTGACGCCGGCCGAGAGCGGCACGCTGGATCAGTTGACCTGCACCTGGACCGGGACGATCAACGGCGAGCCACAGACGGTCGAGACGCGCGCCGAGGTGATCGGCGACCTGCTGTTCTCCGTCGCCGATGCGCGCAGCGACCAGGGCGGCAAGCTGGCCAGCGACACGAGCTACCCGACGGAGCGGATCGAAGCGGCGCGGGCGGCGATCCTTGACGCCTGGTACGAGATCTGTGGCGTCGCGTTCGTGCCGAGGGTGCGCCAGGTCGTCCTCAATGGGAACAACCGGGACGTCCTCTACCTGCCAGACCTGCGCGTGTCGGCGTTGCGCGCGATCGAGCTCCGGAGTGGCGCGACCTGGTCGGCCTACACCGACGAGTCGTTGCTCGACGTGATAGTCGAACCGATCGGTCGTCTGACGCATGAGACCGGCTGGTTCCCACGTGGCCGGCAGAACGTGCGGATCACTTACGAGCATGGCTGGGAGCGAACGCCGGGCGAGATCTCGCAGGCGGCGCTGATGCTGCTGCGCGACCGGCTGGTCAAGGGAACGTCACCGGAGCGCGCGACATCGGAGGTCGGCGAGCTGGGGACGTTCACGCTGGCGACGGCCGGCACACAGGGCAACCCCTGGTCGGTCTATCGAGAGTACGGCCTGCCTTTCGTCGATGCGGTCCTGCACCGCTATAACGAAAAACTGCCGGGGGCGCGCTAATGGCAACCACAACGACCACCGCTGACAGTGTTCTGATCGCGCTGCGCGAGCTGCTTTCGGAGCGTGACGGCCTGGCCGGCGTGACGGTCGAGGATGCACCCTACCCGCTCGGCGAGCTCGGGGAGGAGTGGATCGACCTCTACGGCGTGAAGGCGAAGCAGCGCTGGGGATCGCTCGGCGCACGCCGGCGCGAGGAGGAGTACGCGATCGTCGGATCTCTCCGGACGTCGGTGATTGGGAGCCTCCGTGAGGACGTGCGGACGTGCCGGGCGCGGGCCTACGCGATCCTGGCCGAGATCGAGGACGCGCTGCGGGACGATCCCACTATTGGCGGGATCGCCCGCCAGGCGGAATTGTCGAGTTACGAACTGGTCCAGTCCGCCGACTCCGACAGCCGGATCACCGACATCGATTTCGAGATCGGCGTCAAGGCGACGCTACCGAGGAGCTAGCAACGATGGAGACCAAGCAGGTTCGCTACGTCGGCGGGAGTCCTGCCGTCGATCTGATTCTGCCCGACAACAGCTACGTCACTGTCGCGCGGGGTAAGGTCGTCGACGTCGACGCCTCGCTCGCCGAGGGATTGGCGCAGCAGTCGATCTGGGAACCGGTGGGCTGGGGCGAACCGGCCGAGCCAAATGCCCCGGTTGAGCCGGAGGAATCCGAGACGCCGGAGACGCCGGACGAACCGGCGACACCTGACGAGCCGGAACAGAACGCGGCCGACACCAACGCACCGGCCGGCGACGACCCAGGCGACCCACCGAAGCGCCGCCGGGGTCGATAGTTCCCGGAGACGACGCAGCATCCATGAGTGACGCGGCCCCAGCGGGCCGTTTTTTCGTGCCAGTTGGAGGGCCGAGACAGTGGCTACAGGAACGGGTATCGATGCCCAGATCGGGGCGGCGAAGGAGACGACCTGGGGAACCTTCGCGACGCCGGACCATTTCTACGAGTTCGGGTCGGAGTCGATCGTCCCGGACGTCCGCAAGATCTACGGCCGGGGGATCGGCCGGGGTCGATTCCAGCGCAAGGACCGGGTGACGACCTATGTCGCCGGCGCGGCTGGTGACGTCGTCTTCAGCGAGGTGCTGACCAACGGGTTTGGCTTCTGGCTGCAGCAGATGTTCGGCGAGGTGGCGACCAGCCAGCCCGACGAGGAGAACTCGCCGACCGTCTACCTGCACACTTTTGTGCACGACGCCAACGCGCTGAAGGGGATCTCGCACACGCTCCAGGTCGGCCGGCCGAGCGTGGACGGGACGGTCAACAAATACAACTATGAGGGCGGCAAGGTCACGGGCTGGGAGCTGACCTGCAACCTCGACGAGGCGGTCGGTCTGACGCTCAACTGCGACTACGAGACCGAACAGGAGACGGACAGCCTGGCGACGCCGTCCTATCCCTCCGACGCAGCGATGCTGACGATGGTCGGCGGCTCGGTGACGGTCGATGGCTCGACGGTGGATGTCAGCGCGGTGACACTGGCCGGCGGCAATGCCGTCAAGACCGATCGCCGCTTCGTCGGCAACAAGAAGAAGGAGCAGCTCGGTAACGGCGAGTTCACCATCACCGGCACGCTGGAGAAGGAGTTCGAGTCGACCGCGATCGGGCAGGCGTTCAAAAATGGCGCGACCGCGACGGTCGTCCTGCTGTTCGAGGGGCCGGTGATTGAGGATGCGCTGAAGGCATACCTGAAGATCACGCTGGAGGAGGTCGAGTACACGGGCGGCGCGGTCAACGTGGGTGGCCCGGACGTCATCGCGCAGTCGGTGCCGTTCAAGGCACTCGACGACGGGACGAATCCGATCATCGAGGTCGAGTACCAGACGACCGACGCAACACCGTAATGAGTCGCGGCAATGGGGTCGTGATCGAAGCTCCGGATCTGCGGGAGTTTCGGCGCGACCTCAAACGCGCCGGTGATCAGTTCCCCAAACAACTGCAGCAGACGAACAAGCACGTCGTCGAGAAGGTCGTGCTACCGGAGGCGAAGCGGCGCGGTAGTCAGTCACGCCGCAACCTCGCGGGTGGTCGGGCCACGATCGGCAGCAAGGGCGTGGCGACGATCCGGGCACTGGCGACTCAGCGCAGTGCGGCGGTCGCGATGGGCGGCGCGCGGACGCCGTGGGTGGCTGGTAACGAGTGGGGATCGGGCGGCAAGTACCGGCAGTTTCCCAGGAAGAACCGAGAGGGTCACATCCTGTGGCCGGTCGTCGAGGAGTTGCGAGACGAAATCGTCGAGGAGTACCGCGACGCCGTCGGCGATCTGGCGAAGATCGCGTTCCCGAAGTAGGCGCAGCGCCACGAGTAGAGAGAGGAATCCGAGATGGCTCAGACATTCCAGTTGGACATCAACTCGCTGGAGGTCGGCGAGGTCGAGGACATGGCCGCGTATGTCGGGATGGGCACCGGCGAGTTCATGAAGTTCATGGCCGATCTGGAGAGCCTTCCAGCGGCCGAGCGCATCTATGCGATGCCGAAGGGGATGCTGACCGCAATGATCTGGCTGTCCGGCCGACGGCAGGATCCCAACTTCACGATCGAGGATGCCAAGCGGGTTCGCGTCACGGAGCTGGAGTACGCCCCCACCAAGCCCGCCAAGGGCCGGTCGAAGAATCCGCCAGGCCAACAGCCGCTCGCGCAGCGACCGAAGCCGACGCGGGCCCGAGCAAAGGCGTCCTGATCCCTGCACGACAGTGCTGTCGCTGGAGGGATGACAGATGGACGAACAGAGCAGTGAGGAGCGGCGACGGCTGCTATGGCTGGGCGTGAAACGCGCGCTCGGGATGCTGATTGCTGCGATCGACGAGTACTTCGGAATTGAGACACCGCGCCGCACCTCGCGGCGTGACAACTGATCTGGGGTCGCGCCCGCCGGTGAATGCCGGCCGCCCGCTGACCTGACAGAGCCGCCGCGATACGCGCCCGCTCTCCGACGCCCGTGAGGGCAGATGTCGTGAGGGTGGGCCGTGTCGGGATCACGAACAGTCCGGTTAGAGATCCTGGGCGACGGCCGCTCGGCGCAGAAGGCGCTCGAAGCCGTCGGTCAGTCATCTGACGGTCTGGGGTCAAAGCTCGCGACGTTCGGCAAGGTCGCAGCGGCCGGGCTGGCCGTCGCGGGCGCGGCGGCCGGTGCGCTGGCTGTCTCCGGTGTGATGGCGGCGTCCGACCTGTCGGAGTCGATGTCCAAGGTCGACGTCGTCTTCGGCGACTCGGCATCGCGCATTCACCAGTTCGGCGAGAACGCCGCCCAGGCGTTTGGCCTGAGCCGCAGTGAGGCGCTCGCGTCCCTCGGCACGTTCGGCAACCTGTTCGTCGCGATGGACATGTCCACCGAGGCGGCGGCTGACATGTCCGAGGGGATCGTTGGTCTCGCGGCCGACCTCGGCTCCTTCAACAACATGGGGACCGACGAGGTCCTCGAAAAGCTCCGCGCCGGTCTGACCGGTGAGACCGAACCTCTCAAGTCCCTCGGTATCAACCTCAACGCTGCGGCGATCGAAGCGAAGGCCCTGGAGATGGGCCTCGCCGACGTCACCGGCGAGCTGTCCCCGGCTGCCAAAGCGCAGGCCACCTATGCCCTGATTCTGGAGCAGACGGCCACCGCGCAGGGTGATTTCGCCCGCACCAAGGACGGGATGGCCAACTCCCTCAAGGTCATCTCGGCGTCGTTCGAGGATCTGCGTGCCGAGATCGGGATGCGGCTGCTGCCGGCGATCGAGCCGCTGATCTCCGGGCTGGCGAGCAATCTCCCACGGGCGCTCGATCTCGCGACGACTGGACTCGATTCGCTTTCCGAGATCATCTCGCCGCAGGTGCGCGCCTTCCGCGATCTGGCGCTCGCCGTCGGCGGTGGGCTGCTATCCGCCTTCGAGGCGATCCGGCCGCTGCTAGGTGACATCGTCACCGTCCTCGGTGGGCCGGTTGGTGCGGCGCTAAAGGGCGCGATCCAGGGGTTCGGCAAGGATGGCCTCGCCGGGATCCTGCCTGGCGCCGTCGGCGGACTCGAGAACTTCGTCGAAGCGATCGGCCGGCTGGGTCGCGTCGCGCTCGATGCGCTCGGCCAGGTCGATTGGGCCGGGCTGGCGAGCAGGCTGCTGGACGGTCTGCTCGGCGCGGTCGAGATGGTGTCTGACGCTGGCTCGCGGATCGCGAATTGGTTGGTCGGGCAATTCCAGTCGATCGACTGGTCGGGGCTGGCGACGTCGTTCGTCAACGGCCTGCTGGCCGGCGTCGAGATGGTCGCGGACTTCGGCTCGCGGATGCTGGGCTGGATCTCTGGCCAGCTCGCGAGCGTGGACTGGTCAAGCCTGGCGACAACGGTCGTCAACGGGCTGATCGACGGCATCAACGCGGTCGTCGATTTCGGGACGCGGTTCGCGACCTGGGCGATCGGGCAGTTCGAGGCGATCGACTGGTCTGGTGTCGGGCAATCGATCCTGAATGGGATCGTCGCCGGATTCCAGGCGGCGTCCGATTTCGGGTCGCAGATCGCGACGTTCCTGAGTGGGGCGATCGGCGGGGCGGACCTGTCGGGTCCGGCGCAGTCGATCGCGACCAATCTCGGGACGGCGCTCGGTGCCGTTGACTGGGCCGGCCTGCGTGAGTCGCTGACCGGGATCTTCGAGGGTATTCCTGAGCAGTGGGACCGGCTGACCGAAGCGGCGGAACCACTCCTTGAGCTACTCGGCGGGTCGTTGCGGGACACGCTGTCGAATCTCGGCGACGCCTTCGCCGGCGTCCGAGATTCGTTCGGCGATACCGGCCCACTGCTCGACCAGTTCGCCGAGATCGCAGGGAAGCTCCAGCCAGTGCTGGAAGCGCTCGGCATCGTTCTTGGAGCGGTCATCGTGGCCGCGATCACCGGTCTGGTGTTCGCCCTCGAAGGCCTGTCCAAGCTGCTCGTCGCCGTGCTACCGGCGGCCGCCGATCTGCTGATCGGAGCGCTCGAATCGGCCGGGGCGGCGATCAATCTGGTTCTCGATACGGTCATCAACCTCGTCGATCTCGTCTCGGCGCTGGTCCAGGGTGACTGGTCGGCGGCGTGGGAGGCCGCGAAGTCGCTGGTTGGCGATTTCGTTGACGGGGTGGTCGGGATTCTGAGCGGCCTACCGGCGACGGCCGGCGGGATCATGCTCGATCTCCTGGGCTCGGTCGGTGGGTTTCTAGCCGATCTGGTCGCCGACGGAGCGGCGAAGGCCGGCGAGTTCATCACCGGTCTGGCGAGCGGCTTCGCAACCTGGGCGCTGAGTCTGCCAGGCGAGATGGGGGCGATGCTCGCCTCCGTCTCCGGATTTTTGGCCGACATGGTGTCCGACGCTCTCACGAAGGGTGCCGACTTTATCGCCGGTCTGATCACCGGCATCCTCGGCAAGATCGTCGAGCTCGGACAGACCGTCGACGGAGTCAAGAACGGCGTCCTTGGTAAGTTCTCGGACGCCCTCGAATGGCTGGTCTCGGCCGGCGGTGACATCCTGACTGGCCTGTGGAACGGCATGTCCGGCCTGAAGGACTGGGTCGTCGAGCAGGCAACTGGTCTGGCCGGCTCGATCAAGGACGGGATCACCGGCGCCTTCAAGAGTGCGTTCGGGATCTCGTCTCCGTCGAAGCTCATGGCGGAGACAGTCGGCCGGCCGATCGTCCAGGGCATCGCGGTCGGCATGACCGAAGAGGAATCCTCGCTCGGCGCGACGGTCGACCAGATCGCCGATGCGATTCTCGACGGTCTCGCGAACGCCAGCACCGAAGCCGTTGCAGCCGCCCGGAACATGGGCGACGCGGTCCTGCTGGAGATGCGGGATCGGATGGATGCTGCCCGCACCGAGCTGGAGTTGGCGCGGCTGGCCGGTGTCGATCAGGAGCAACTCGACAAGCTCGAATACCAGTACAACCTGATCCGCTCGGCAGTCGCGGCCCACGTCAACGCGATCGACATGACGGTCGACGAAGCGTTCGCCGCGGCAGAGGGACGGCAGGCGTCGGCGGACTACTGGGCGGGCATCCTCGGCAGTGCTGAGGAGATCCTGTCCGGCGAGGCGATGGGCCGGGTCAGCGAGCAACTTCGCGGCCTGCAGGAACAACTGGCGCTTGCCAACCTCCTCGGCGCTCCGGAGGAGGTGACGGCCGGTCTCCAGGCGGCGATCTCGGCTGCCGAGGCGCAACTGGTGTCGTTCGCCGAGATTCAGCGGCAGGCGATCGAGAGCGGGCTGATCTCGGCCTGGGAAAACATCGACCTCGACGCGATCGCCGGTCGGGTCGGCGAAGTGCTTGACGGGTCGCTGGTTCCGAAACTCCAGGAGAAACTCGACGAGATCAACGCGGTCATCGCGTTCGGCCAGGCCGAAGGCTGGTCCGAAGAACTGATCGCGGCCTACCAGGAGCAGGCCGACGAGCTAGCCGACGAACTGGCCGAAGCGCACGAACAGACGGCTATCGCGGCTGCGAATGGCCTCCTCTCCGATGAGGCACTGGCTGCCTACGAAGAGGCGATGGGCGTCATCAAGCAGATCCCGCTCGACGAAATCGCTTCGATCCTGCCGCAGATGGAGGACGGCGGGGCCGAGATCATCGACTCGCTGGTCGATGCAATCGCCGACGGTCAACTCTCGGTCGAAGACGCCTTCGGGATGCTCTCGAATGCCAGTGGCGAGCAAATCGACGTGATGATCGAGCAGCTTCGGAAGCTCGAAGAGCAACTAATCGTGAGCTTGGCAGAGGCGCTGATCGCCGGGACCGATCCATCGGGGATCGAGGCAAACCTGGCGATCATCACGAAGCTGCTCGACCAACTCGGCACGAAGGCCGATCAAACGGCGAAGAAGGTCAAGGGGGCCATGAATCCGCCCGCCGTTTCCGATGGCAACGGGGGCAACTCGCCGAAGAAGTCGATGAGCGGGAAGGATGCAGTTGCTGAGAGTGACCGACTCGACGCAATCGGCGAGTGGGTCACGATTCCAGGAGCAAGCAAGTACGGCGGCGACCTTGCCGTCTGGGTACCGGATGACCCATCGACGCTGAGCGAATCCGACCTCGAGTTCGCCTACGCGATGTCGCTGAAGTACCCAGAGGTCTACAAGAAGCATGCGAAGTTCTTCGCTGAATACGGCAAGACGAAAGCCAACCCGAAGGGTGAGCGGCCACAACTCGCCGATGGCGGCATCGTCCCGGCCACGCCGGGCGGGCGCGACATCACCGTCGCCGAGGGCGGATCAGCCGAAGCGATCATCCCGCTCGACTCACCACGAGGACGACGGTTGCTCGGCGAGCAGGCCGAACTGAAGACGACACCGCCGATCACGATCAATCAGACCATCAACGTGATGGAAGCGTCGCCCGCGATGATCGGGCACTACGCGCAGATGTTCACGCTCGACGCCGCGCGTGAGATGCAGATGCTCCTGCAGGAGGCGAACTAATGGCCGAATGGTATCCCCGGCTGGGCTACACCCCGCCGGGAGGGCCACGGCTGGCCCTCAACGATGACGACGTCCAGCTCGTCGACGTCAAAGGTGCGGGCATCCCGGCGCTGTCCCACCAGGTTGCAAGGACACCGAACCGAGACGGTGAGGTCTATCTCGGCCGGACGATCGTGCAGCCGCGGTTCCTGATCGCACAACTGGAGATCGCCGGTAACGGCTACGCGGCCACCAACGCGCTGCGGCGGGCGGCGATCGACAGCATCAACCCGAAGGCCGGGATGGGGGTCATCGACCTGACGTGGGTTCCCGGCGGCGTGACGTACGAGATCGATGCGCTGCTGGAGACGGGCCTCGGTTTCGACACGGCCGGCCCTGACTGGCGCGAGTTCGTCGAGCACGCGACGGTGTCGTTCCGGTGTCCCGATCCGACATGGCGGGAGCAGACGCTCAATCAGATCGCGATCGGGTCGGCCGGCGGCGGGCTGTCGATCCCCCTGGCGATGCCGTTCACGCTGGCATCGGCCGGCGCGACGACCGAGATCGTCAACACCGGCCACATCGATACCTACCCGGTTCTCGTCGCAACCGGCGAATTCGAGAGCCTGAAGGTGACGAATGAGACGACCGCCCGGATGGTCTGGTTCGCCGGACTCGCAGTCACCGAAGGGCAGACATTGACGGTCGACATGAAGACCTGGTCGGCGAAGGTCGACGGGGTCAACGTGATGCCCTCACTCACCACCGACTCGCATATGTGGCCGCTGGTCCGTGGCGCGAACACCGTCACGGTCGAGGTGTCGAGTGGCAACGTCGAACTGAGTGTCGAGTACTACACGCGCCTGATCGGCGTTTAGGAGGTCTGGATGGCAGAACGATCTGGATTCTGGACGAACGGTTCGGGCGACGGGCATCCCTACTCGCAGGATGAGTTTCGGACGTTCCTGAAGTGGATCCACCGCAACCCGGCGGCAAATGAGGGGCTGTACCACGGGCAGCTCAACGAACTGGAGGTGACGTCGCCCGGCAACAATCAGATCAACGTCGACTCCGGCCGGGCGCTCGTCGATGGCATGTTTTACGAGCACGACGACGATCAGACACTGGCGGTGTCGTCGCCCACAACCGGGACGACCGGCAAGCGGGTCGTGCTGCGCAAGTCATGGTCGGATCGAACGGTCCGGATCGCGATCATCTCGTCGGCCGACGGGACGCCCTCACTACCGGCACTCACCCAGACCGACGGGGCGACGTGGGAAATCCCGCTTGCCAGCTTCACGATCACGACCGGCGGGGTGATAGGCTCGCTGACCGACGAACGAGAGTGGCTGCCTGATGCGCTCGGGGATCTGCATGGGGTGGACACCAGCGGCGCGCTGGCTGGCCATGGGCTGCTGTTCAACGGGTCCACCTGGGAGACCGGCTCGGCGACCCCGCCCTACTTCGGCGACGGGTCGGATGGCGACGTCACGATCTCAGGTGCCACAACCCTGACTCGTGACATGTACTACGAAAACCTCACGATCAACGCCAGTCAGACACTCAGCACCGGCGGCTACCGGATCTTCGTGCGCGACACCCTGACGATCAACAGCGGGGCGGCCATCCAGAACAGCGCGCCGGGCAACGGCAACACGGCCGCACCGTCGGGAACGGTCGGCGGCGGGGCCACCGGAGGAACACAATCGACGCTGCAGGGCGGCGGTGGCGGCGGTGTCGTCATGGTTGCGGCTCGCAACATCACCGGTACGGGCACGATCCGGGCCAATGGCGGAACTGGGTCGAGTACGACTGGAACGACCTCGGCCAGTGCCCCGGGTTCCGCGTCGGCGACGCCTCCGGCGGCCAGCGCGGGCGGGTCGCGACATATCACGACCAACCCGGCCGCATTCGTGCTGGCCCGGACACTCGACGGAAACCTGATCTCCGGCGGCGCTGGTGGGTCTGGGTGGGTATCGTCCAATGCACCGATCGGCACCGCGGCGACCAACTCGCTCGGCGGGGCTGGTGGCAACGTCAGCTCCGGCGGTGGTGGCACCGGCGGTGGCGGAGGTGGGGTGGTGCTACTGCTGACCACACAGGCCGACCACGATCTCACGCTCCAGGCGAATGGCGGCGCTGGTCGCGGCACTGGTCAGGCTGGCTCGGCCGGGACGACGCTGACGATGGTGATCTAGATGGCGGCTGAGTACACGCTGCTGGTCTACGACGCCTTCACGCTCAACCTGTTGGGCGCGATCCCGCAGTACACATCGCTCACCTACAAGCGGCGCGACGTCGTTCAGGGCGAATTCCAACTCGCCCTGCACCGCAACACGATCGAGCCGGACCTGATCTCGGCCGACCGGATCTTCGTCGTCCAGCGTCACGACGACGAGATCTCGGACGTCCTTGGTGACGACATTGGGGCAGAGTTCGCCGGCGTCATCCTGCACCGCGTGTACGACGCGATCACCGAGACGTGGACCGTGCGCGGACCAGACCTGAAGTGGCTGCTCGCCGGGGCGCAGGTCGTTCCGGCCAGCGGACAGGAGTACGACGCGGTCAATTCCGTTCCGGCCGAGACGGCGCTGAAAGGCTACGTGAGTCGGCAGTTGGTCAATCCGTCCGACAGCGACCGCGCGATCGGCGCGATGCTCGATGGTGTGACCTTCGAGATCGAAGCTGACGCAGCACGGGGTACCACGGTCTCATTCAACGGGCGGCACGTCAACCTGCTCACCAGCGTGCTGCAACCGATCGCGACGAGCGGGAATCTCCTGCACGACGTCGTGATCGTCACCGACGGGACGCTGATCCTCGGCTACCGCTACCAGGTGCGAGAGCCGGTCGACGCGACGCGATCGACCGGCGCCGTGCCGGTCGTGTTCTCTACCGGTTGGGACAACGTCGCGGCGCTGCGGTACGAGGAGAACTACCTCAGCGTGCCGAATGCTGTCTACGTCCTCGGTCAGGGCGAAGGCGCCAGCCGCACAGTGCGGACGGTGCTCGATAGCGGGAGTCTTGCGACGCGGTTTCGGCGTGAGGCGTCGATCGACAGCCGCAACAACGCGACCGACGCCGCGCTCGACCTGGACGGGCAGACCGTCATCGACCAGGCGCAGGCAGCCGCGCGGCGCGTCGATGCCCAGCCGCTTCCGATCGGACCAGCGCGGTACCGCACCGACTGGGATCTCGGCCACGACGTCACGATCGCGATCCCGGAAATCGGTGTCGAGTTCGATCGCCGGATCGTCGAGGTGAGCGTCACGCTCAACGCCCAGGGCGAGCAGATCGCCGTCGCGCTCGGCTCCACGATCCGGCCGGTTGGCCGGCTGGTGGCCGACGCACTGAAGCGCACCAACCGGGTGCAGATGACGTAGGCATTTCGCGCGAAATACAGACGGGACAGTCCAATGGATATTGCGAGCGCGCTCGTCGGCTTTGCCGGCGGCGGGGCTGGGGTTGAGCTGGTCAAGTGGCTGCTCGGCCGGCGACGCCAGTCCCAGTTCGACGTCACCGATGTGGCGGCTCGCTACTGGGCGCGCATCGACGAACTGGAAAAGCGGATGACCGAGCTCCAGACCGAGATGGCGGCACTCAAGGCTGAGAACGCCATGCTGAAGCTGCAGGTCGGGATCGGAGTCGTGACGCCATGATCGACCGGACCTATGTCGTCGTTGGTTTGAGCACGCCGGATCTCACGCTGGCCGAGTGGCAGGCGTCGCTTCTCGGCACACCCGCTGAGGGCGACAGCGCCGAGGCGTATGCCCTGATCTGGGCGAAGCGCGTCAGCCACCGCTTCATGCGCGCCATCTTCCGCCACGAGTCCACCGACGGCACGAAGGGCATCTGCCCGGCCTATGCGACCAGGTCGCCGGGCAACTGCCGAACATCGAGTACGGGGATCGGGGAGCCGGTCGATACCAACGTCGTGCAGATCATCAATGGTGTTCGCGTCCCGCCGGCCGGGAAAGACACCTACATCCGCTACCCGAGCTGGGCTGAGGGCTGGCACGACATGGCGAACCGGTTGGTGTCGCCGGCGTATCCGTACACGCAGCGGGGGGCCAGGACGATCGAGGCGATCATCCCAATCTGGGCGCCACCGACCGACAACAACAACCCGGAAAGTTACATCCGCGCCGTCGTGGCGTTCATCAACGGGCGCTGGCCCGACAGCCAGCCAGGAGGAACACCTGTGGCAGGAGCCTACGAGCACATCGTGCCCGGTCTGGTCGATCTGCGGGGCGAGCTGAAGCGCAACCCGCGAGGTGGGTCGGAAGGACGCATGCCGCTCAATCAGAAGCGTGGGGTCGTGATCCACTTCAACGGACCGGACGTGGGTGCCAATGACCGGCAGCACATCATCAACGTGGCGGCCTACCACTGCACGAAGGACTTCTCCGCGAACGGCAGCGGGGCGATCGGTGACGGGATCATGTACCACCTGGCGATCGCCGACGACGGGATCGCCTATCTCACGCGCGATTTGGAGGACGGGCTGTGGCACTGCGGCCATGCCTGGAACCGGCACAGCTTCGCGATCTACGTCCCGATCGGCATCAACCAGCGGGCCACGCCGGTCCAGCTCCGGCGGCTGGCCGAGGTCTGCGCGGCACTGCTGCACTTCACGGGCGAGGGGCTTGACGCGGTACGGGGCCACATGGAGCTATCGGCGACCAACTGCCCTGGCTCATTGATGGGCGACTTCGTCCGGCCGTTCCGGACTGGGCAGTTTCCGGCTGGTCCAAGCGTGACGCCGCCGCCAGTGGTCGAGCCGGTCCCGGCCGTGCCTGGCGCGCAGCTTGACCCCTGGCGCTTCGACGAGGCCTCCAGGAACTACGCGAAGGACTGGAATGGCGGGGATCCGTTCTGGGTGCTGGACCCGTTCGTGGACTGGATCCACGCGAACGGTGGCCTACGGGTAATGGGCTACGTGGTTTCCGGTGCGTTCCTAGAGGAACAAGCCGACGGCACGATGTTGCTGGTCCAGTATTTCGAGGGCGGCCGGCTGGAGTGGTATCCAGGCAATCCGGCCGAGCATCGGGTGCTGCGTGGGCATACGGGGCTGGAGGTCATCCGGACCCGGCATCCGGAGAAGGTACCAGCCTGATCTTCTTCAAGGCTTGCGGGAACCTGTCCGTTGACATTCCGCAAGGTCAGGCAGTACCGTTCGATCAGTCGAATCCCCGTCGTTTGTGTGCATCAGGAAAGTGAGTAGAGATGCTCAGTTCGCCTCGCAGCCGGATGCTGGCTGCCGTGTTGAGTCTGGCGTTGCTGGTCTCCATGATCGTGACACCGGGGCTGGTGGGAGCGACACCGCTCGTACCGGCAACTGCGCCCGGACCGACACTCGTGATCGACACCGATATGGTGGTGGCCGGGGTGGGTGGCCTGAGTCAGGCTGACGAGGGTGGCACGATCACGCTCGGCGGGATCGGATCCGGCGTCATCACGAGCGCCTGGCTGTATTGGGCTGGGTATGCGGAGTCGCCCGATTCAACCGCGCTCCAGAACGTCGTGTTCAACGGCACGTCGATCAGTGGAACACCGGTCGGGTTCGAGAGCACCTCCTGCCAGGCGGCCGGCTATCGCTCAGACGCCTATCGCGCTGATGTCACGAACCTGGTGACCGGCGACGGTGCGTACACGGTGGGTGGTCTGCGGTCGGAGATTCTGAATCGATTTCCGTACGGGGCGTCCGTGATCGTCTTCTTCAATGATGGCGACACGACCAACGACCGGGATGTCTACGTCTACGAGGGCCTCGACAGCACCAGCGCGTCATCATCGAACGGACCCGGCTGGAATGCGAACCTGTCCGGTAACACCTACCCGGGCGGGGCGGCAACGCTGACACTGCATGTTGCTGATGGTGAGGACGCCGCCGGCACTGATGACGAGGATGGGACGTTCGCGCTGAATGGTACGACCTTCGCCAGTGGCGAAGTCTTTCAGGGCGACTCGGTTCCAGTGGCGTCCGGAGCGACGGCCGGTGAATGGGACATCGAGAGCTTCTCGATCGAGAGTGCGCTGACACTTGGACCGACAGCCGCCGCCCTGACGCAGACGGGGGGCACGGACTGCCTGGAGCTGGTCGTCGCAACCGTTTCGGTGGTTGCCGACAATGAGGCGCCGGTGCTGGAGGCGACGCTCACGAGCGGTGGCAATCCGTATGTCCCAGGGCCTGGGAACTGGACCAACCAGCCGGTGGTGGTGACCTTCACCTGCACCGACAACCTGACACTCGGTCCCGGTATCCAGCCCAGCACGACCACAACGGTCTCGACCGAAGGCGCGAATCAGCAGGTGTCGAGTCCGGCGTGCGCGGATGCGGCCGGGAACACGGCGACGCCACAGACCATCACAGGCATCAACATCGACCTGACCAATCCGACGATCCAGCCGATCCCGAACCAGACGCTTGACCCGGTCAATGCATCTGGTACGCCGGTCGTCTTCACGACGGTCGTTGCCGACAACCTGACGCCGACCAACGAGCTGGTCGTGAGCTGCGTCGATCAGTTCAGCAACCCGTTCACGAGCGGTCAGTACGCGCCGGCCGGGGCGACGACGACGATCACCTGTACGGTGACGGATCTGGCCGGTAACACGGCCAGCACGAGCTTCACAGTGACGGTGCTAGGGGTCGGGGATCTGTTCGCTCAGCTGCGGGCAATGATCGCGGACCTTGACCTGGATCGCAGTGTGGAGCGGACGCTGCTGACGCAGGTGGCGATTGCCGAGATGCTGGCCAACGGGAGCCAGTCGGGGCTGTCGTGCGTGCAGCTAACCAGCCTCGACTTGCAAATCAAGGCGCAGGAGTCTCGGCGGCGGATCGACCGTCGGGATGCGGCCGAGATCTACGCGCAGACCCAGCAGATCCGATCGGTGATCGGTTGCGGGGGCCTGCCGGGATAGGTCACACCATATCCGGAACCATCGATCGAGGGGCGGCCAACTGGCCGCCCTTCTGCATGTCTAGGAGAAACGCGATGGATGCGATGGCCCTACAGGCTGGATTCGTTGTGGCGCTGGTCGCGCTCTACCGCTGGTACGCCAGGCCGCCCGATTCCCTGATCCCGTTCACCGCCGTGCTGGCCGGGATGCTGGTCCACACGATCTGGTCGGTGATACCGGCCGAATTACAGGAGACGCTTCTGGCTGGCGCTGCGCTCGGCGTAGCAGCGGTCGGTAGCTACGCCGGCGGGAAGACCTTCCTCGGCCGAAAGGCGACGTCGTGAACGACACCGATTTCGCCGTCGAGCTGGCCCCTGAAGAGATCGACCGGCTGTCTGGTGATCGACGATTGCAGTGCTATCCAGTCGCCGAGTACCACGACCAGCGCGAGATAGCTTGGCTGCGCTTCTACCGGTGGTTCGCCGATCGAATGCGACCGCAGGACCGGTAGCTCAGTCCCTCGAACACTCCTACCCTCTCCTCTCTCTGAGCCGGCTCCCGAAAGGGAGTCGGCTCGCTTTTCCTTTTGTTAAGATCGTCAGTCTGGATTGATGACAACCACGACACGCTTCCCGTCCCTGAACCCGGAGTTATCGTTCACCATTGATGCTCGCCGGCGGATTGTGTCGGATGGGTCGTAGATGAAGAACACGAGCGTGTCGTAGTCCGGATGTCCCCGATACCGCTGAATGTCGATCGCGAGTTCGTCACCAAGCTTCTTGTCGGTCAAACCGCTGCGGGTCATCTTTACCTCGATCAGAATCCGTTCAACCTTCAACAAGAAGTCAATTCGCGGTGAACTCCCTGCGACACTCGGCGAACCTTCCTCGTCTCGAACATCGTCGGTGATCGAAAGCAATAGAGCATGCAGTAAGTCCTGGACGTCGTACTCGTCGCGCACGTCAAGCGTCGAACGATCATCGTGCCGCCGCCGGAGCTGTCTCACGATTGTGTGGAACCGGTTCAACACATGAAGTACTTGCGGTAGCTTGTCGACTGTCTCTGTGTGGACGGCGCCGTCCTCCACGGGTAGGAGTTCGATTCGCGGCTCGATTGACTTCAAGCGGTTGAGATGCGGCGTCGCATTTTCGAGAAAGCTCTGTACGCGTTCGCCCAGCGGCGGCGTTTGGGGTCGAGGCGAAGAAGATCTGACGATCGGGACGGCGGTAATCGAGTAAGTTGGTCTAGAGAACTCCATGCGGTAGTCGTCCGTGGTAATCAGTTGGCTCAGCAACTCGTCGACAAAGTCGCGCCATCGCCAAAACTCCGCACTCGTGCTCGTAAACTCTTCTTCGGAGGAGATCGGCCGAGCGAGAATCTCTTCAGCTCGAGCAATCTGCTCAGAGATCCTGCGTCGTGCCTCATCTCGGGGAACAGTCAGCATCGCCTTCTCGCGAGTTGATGCCCTTGACACAGCTCCGGATTTCCGGCTTCTCGACATTTCGCGTTCTTCTCCTACAGATTCAGCTTCAGATGATCGAGCGGGCTGTGCTCCTGGCTCGCACGTCGGATGTCATCATCAGCTAGCTTCACGTAACGACTGACCATCTCCAGATCAACGTGGCCGAGCATCGCCTGAAGATGGAACTCCGAAACGCCAGCACGGATCGCGTTGACCGCAAAGGTGTGGCGGAACCGGTGTGGGTTCGACGGCCGGACGCCAGCCACTACACCCAACTTGTCCGTCATGTCATGCAGGCCTCGCCGCCGCAGCGGCTCGCCACGCGTCGACAAGAACAGCGGCCCGTTCCCATGATCCCGTCGTGACCGCAGCCAGTAACGGCGAACCAGCCGACGTGCCTGGCTCCCGAGTCGGAGCTGGCGCGGCTTGTTGCCCTTGCCGGCGACGACGGTGACATTTCCGGTAGTGAACTCGACATCCTCCGATCGCAGGGCACACAGCTCGGATGCCCGCAGCCCGGTGTCGAGAAGGACCGCGACGATGGCACGGTTTCGATCGGCGATCGCATCATCACCGGCGGTGTGCAGAACGCGCGCGATTCGCTTGAGTTCGTCGCTCGTGAACGGATCCGGCTGTTCCTGGCGAGCCTTCGGCTTCGGGACTCCGACCATCGGCGACGTCGTCAACACCTCCTCAGGCGAGACCAGCCAGCCGTAGAAACGGGACAGCACACGGTGATATGCCAGGACGCTACCGGCCGCTACCGGCCGCTGCGACGGCGCATGCTGCGAGCGTTCGAGGACGCCGGCGATGGCGTGGGACTCCCAGCGTGTGTCTGACGTCTGGAGGTAACGGAGGAAGTTGCGGAGGTCGGACCGGGTGTGCTGCGTCGGATCAAGCGGAATCGCATGCTCGCGGCACCACCAGTGGAACCGTCCGAGCACGCCGCGATAGTTGGCAATCGTCCGTGGTGACAGCTGCGCGAGAGCGCAGTCGTCAAGGAACGCGCTGATGAGCGGCTCCAGTTCGTCACCTGAAACCAACCGAATAATGGGTGCTGCTGTCACTTTTTGGGCCCTCCGAGTGCTGGAGGGCGATGCCGCGCCGGATCAGTTTTCCCATTTAGATGCGGAAAACGGTGATCTGGGAGCCCACGTCGGGATTCGAACCCGAGACCTCATTCTTACCAAGAATGTGCTCTGCCTACTGAGCTACGTGGGCGCAGTAACCAACCAATGATACAGCACTGCCTTCGACTGCGCCAAGCCACCGACACCCACGCGCAGCGGGCGAGGGCATGCTAGACTGCCACCCGGTCAACGGCGGAACGAGGGGTGGTGGCCGGGCGTGACGGACCGTCAGTCCGGAAGCGATCATCGTCGACGGGACGGGCAGGACAACCCAGCACCCGAACCATCGACAGGAACTCGCACAGACGATACATCGACGCCGGCAGACGTCGACGACGCGCCTTCGTCGCGCTTCGGAAACGGCATGTTCGCGGCGCTCGCCTATCGCGACTACCGGCTGCTCTGGTCCGGCAACATGGTCACGCAGACCGGCCGCTGGATGCAGGAGGTCGCGACCGGCTGGCTGATGCTGGAGTTGACCGATTCACCGGCATGGCTCGGACTGGTCGGGTTCACGCGTGGCCTGCCGATGCTACTCCTCTCGCTGCCGGCTGGCGTGCTGGCCGACCGTATCGACCGGCGCAGGCTGCTCGTCACATCGCAGGTGCTGGCGGCAGGATTCGCGACCATTCTCGCGCTACTTGTCGCAACCGATCTCGTCCGTCCCTGGCACGTCCTCGTCCTGTCGTTTCTCTCGGGATCAACGATGTCGTTCATCTTCCCGACCCGACAGGCGCTCGTCTCGACGCTCGTCCCCCGCGAACGGATGGCGAACGCCGTCGCGGTGAACTCCGCCGGACAGAACTCCGCGCGTGTCTTCGGGCCATCGCTGGCTGGTGTCATGATCGCGGCCGTCGGCACAGCCATCTGCTTCGCCTTCCAGGCCGTCGGACTGATCGCCGCAGCCGTCATGAGTTTCAGGTTGCGCGCGCCAGCCCGCGACCAATCGACATCACGAGGACGCGCCTCGGCCGTCGCTAACCTGCTGGAAGGCTTGCGCTACATCGCGAGGACACCTCGGCTGAAAGGGTTGATCGGGCTGGCCGCGATCCCGACCGTCCTCGCGATGCCATTCATGCAGATGATCCCCGTTATTGCCCGCGATGAACTCGGTACCGGCTCAACCGGCCTCGGCCTGCTCATGACGGCGTCAGGGATTGGCGCGCTGACCGGCTCGCTGACCGTCGCCGCCCTCAGTACACGTTTGCGAACATTCGGCCATCTGCAGATCGTGACAGCAGCTTTGTTCGGCGTGATGGTCACGCTCTTCGCCTTCTCGCCGTGGCTGCCGCTCTCGCTGATACTCGTCGCGCTCTGCAGTGGCGTCTCGGCCGTCTACATGTCACTCAACAACACCATCCTGCAGATGAGCGTGTCGGACGAGTTCCGTGGCCGCGTCCTCTCGGTCTACCTGATGACATGGGGACTGATGCCGTTCGGCACGCTGCCGATGGGTGCGCTGGCCGACGCGTATGGCGCGCCGATCGCGGTCGCCACCGGAGGTATCGCCAGCACCGTACTCGTGCTGGTGATCGCCGCAAGGCTTCCCTCAGTCCGGCGCATGTCAGCAACAAGCGACGACGCTCCGCAACCAGCCGCTACTGCGAAAGGAACCCGCCCATGAGCAATGACACGCCCTCAACCATCGACCTCATCATCACCGGAGAACGCGTCGGCCTCGGCCCGCTACGCGCCGATCTGGTCCCGACGTATCAACGCTGGATGAACGATCTCCAGGTCACGCGCACGCTCGGCGCACCAAGCCGCCCGATGACGATCGAGCGCGAGCAGCAATGGGCCGACTCGGCGCTCGTCTCGTCCGACCCTGCCTTCACCGTCTACCGGCTCGAAGACATGCGCCCGATCGGTAACACCAGCCTGTTCAATATCGACGAGGCCAACGCGACCTGCTATTTCGGCATACTGATTGGGGAACGCGACGTCTGGAGGCAGGGCTACGGAACGGAGACGACGCGGCTGATGTTGCAGTACGCGTTCGACGTCCTCGGCTTCCAGAACGTTACGCTGACGGTCCACGCCGACAACCCCGCCGGAATCCGCGCCTACCAGAAAGCCGGCTTCAAACACGCCGGCACCCGCCGCAACGCCATCCGCGTCGGCCGACACCGCATCGACGAAATCCTCATGGATGCCACGCCCGACGACCTCGAACCGTCGTTCCTCGACACCCTCATGCGCGGCGGCGATTGAGGTGACAGGTATCAGGTGTCAGGGAATGAACCGACAAACTCTCCTGACACCTGACACCTGACACCTGACACCTGACACCTATACGCCTACGCCTTGCGGACCTTCCCGTGATACCAGAACGGTACCGTCCCACGGACGCCGTCCGACCACGACCAGCCGGTGAACTCCTCGCGATATGGCAGGTGCTCGCCGTGCTGCATGAACGGGACACGGGCGATGTCTGCGGCCAGGGCCGCCTGCAGGTCACGGTAGTGCTTGCCGCGAACCTCGCGGTCGACCGACGCGCGTCCCTCGCGGAACGCCGCATCAACAGCGTCGTTGCGGTAGCGCATCGTATTGCGTGGACCGTCCGACGCCAGGAAACTCGACATCAACTGTGGGTCCGGCCCGATGTCGCCGCTGTCGAGCAACAGGTCAAAGTCGCCCTGCTCCTGGAAGCGCTCCTTCCAGCCAACCGGATCGACCGCTTCGATCGTCGATTCGATCCCGATCTGCCGCAGTTGACCAGCGATGATTTCGGCTGCCACACCATAGTGCGAGTAGAGCGAACGGTATGCCAGACCGATCCGCATCCGAACGCCATCTGCATCGCGCTTCAACCCGGCCTCGTCGAGCAGCCGCTCGGCCTCCTCCGGATCGTAGTCTTCGGCCTTCGCGTCCGGATTGAATGCCCAGTCCACTCGCTCAAGGTAGTAGTGGGCCGGTGTCTCGGCCAGCGGGCAGACGCCGTCGGCAATCGGCTGGCGGTCGATCGCCCGGGCAATCGCCTCACGAACGCGATGATCCTGGAACTCGGGCTTCTGCCAGTTGAACGACACGAACGCGATTGAGTTCCCCGGGTGGAACATGACATCGACACCTGGCTTGGCCCGGAACTCCTCGACCCGATTGCAGGGCACGTCCTGAACGAAGAAGTGCGCGTCGCCCGACTCGATCTTGGCGAAACCCTCTTCCTGGCTCGGCGTGATGACGTAGGTGATCCGCTCGACGTACGGCCCCTCGCGCCAGTACTCGGTGTTGGCGACCAGTTCGATCCGCTCCCCCTTGACCCACTCGGAGAACTTGAACGGCCCGCTCCCCACCGGATTCAGGTTGTACGGGTTCGTTGCCCAATCGGTCCCCTCGTAGAGATGCTTCGGAAGGATGTGAGTGAAGACGAACGCGCCGAGTTGCGCCAGGAACGCCGCGTTCGGCGACTTCAACTTGCACTCAACCGTATGCTCGTCGATCGCGCGCACCGTATCGATGTCCTGCAACCACGACAGACCGTGGTAGCCGTTCTTCAAGACCTCGGAGTAGGTGTAGGCGACGTCCTCAGCCGTTACCGGAACGCCATCGTGCCACTTCGCATCGCGGTTGAGGTGGAAGATCCACGTCCCGCCGTTGTCTGGCGTCTCCCACGTGTCCGCCAGATCGGGGTGAATGTCGCCCCGGTCGAAGACATCCAGCACGACCAACCGGCTGTAGATGTTGTTGGCCGCGAAGTATCCACCGGCTCCGGTGTAGTTCCTCCAGACCTCGTTGAACGACTCCGCATCAAACGGAATCGCGACCACGAGATGCCCCTCAGGATTCTGATTCGCCACAGTCAATCCCCTCCTCTACCCCAATTATCGAATCGCGCAGATGCTAGACGCTCACCCGCAGGAACGCAAACGGGGAGCGTCGGGACGCGGGATGCGGGACGCGGGACGCGAGTTGGCAACCCTTCGCGTCCCGCGTCCCACGTCCCACGTCCCGACCGCTCAAACCTTTCGCACCTTGCCGTGATACCAGAACGGGACTGTCCCACGCACGCCATCGGACCACGACCAGCCAGTGAACTCCGGCCGATACGGGAGGTGTTCGCCGTGCTGGAGGAACGGCACACGGGCGATGTCCTCGGCCAGCGCGGACTGCAACTGTCGGTAGTGCCCGGCGCGCTCATCAAGATCGACGGTGGCGCGCCCCAACTGGAATGCCTCGTCAACGATCGGGTTGCTGTAACGCATCACGTTGCGAGGACTGTTCGTCGAGAGATAGCTGGACATGATCTGTGGGTCGGGCCCGATATCGCCGGCCTCGATCAACAACTCGAAGTCGCCGGCATCCTGATACTTCTCTTTCCACATCACCGGATCAGCACCCTCGACCTCAGCCTCGATCCCGATCTGCGCCAGTTGCTCGGCGATCATCCGCGCCGAGACGCCGTAGTGTGGATAGATCAGCCGGTAACCGATTCTCAGCCGCATCCTTACACCATCGTCTCCACGTGTGTAGCCCGCCTCGTCCAGCAACCGCTCTGCCGCGACCGGGTCATACTCCGGCGCCGTCGCCTCGGCGTTGAACGCCCAGTCGACCGCCTCCAGGTAGTAGTGCACCGGCGTCGTCGCAACCGGACAGATGCTGGCGGCGATCGGCGCGCGGTCGATGACACGAGCAATCGCTTCACGCACGCGCCGGTCCTGAAACTCCGGCTTCGACCAGTTGAAGGCGACGAACCCCATCGAATGACCCGGCAGGACGATCACATCCGCGCCAGGGATCTGCTGCACCTCGGTAATCCGCGAGCATGGAACGTCCCTCGTGACGAAGTGCACCTCTCCCGCCTCGACGGCGGCGATCGCATCCTCGACGTCGGGAATCACCCGGTAGGTGATCCGCTCCACGTACGGTCCTTCGCGCCAATACTCGGTGTTGGCGACCAGTTCGATCCGTTTGCCTTTCACCCACTCGGAGAACTTGAACGGCCCACTCCCGATCGGATTCAGGTTGTGGGGATTCTCGTTCCAGTCCGTTCCCTCATAGAGATGCTTCGGCACGATGTGCGTCAGCACGAACTGACCGAGCTGGGCCAGGAAGGCAGCGTTCGGCGATTCCAGCCGTATCTCGACCGTATGGTCGTCGATCGCCCGTGCCGAGACGACATCCTGCAGGAACGTGATCCCGCTGTAGCCATGTTCCAGCACTGTCGTATAGGTGTAGGCAACATCATGGGCCGTCACCGGTACGCCGTCATGCCAGCGTGCCGCACGGTTGAGATGGAACAGCCACGTCTGACCGTTGTCGGGCGTTTCCCAGCGTTCGGCCAGATCCGGCTGGATATCGCCTCGCTCGAACACATCCAGCACGACCAACCGGCTGTAGATGTTGTTCGACACGAAGTAGCCGCCGTGCCCGGTGTAGTACTTCCAGGCGTCGTTGAACGCCTGCGCGTCAAACTGGATCCCGACGACAAGGTGCCCCTCTGGATTCGCGTTCGCCACGCTGCCCGTTCCCTCTCGTTCTGATTCGTGTTGGGTGTCTGTAGTCGAACGGGAGGGTACCCGTTAATGCTCAATCTGGCGAGAGCGATCCCGTCTCTATGCAACCCGCGCCGGTTGGACGTGCGCGAAGAAACTGAGTTGTAGCCACCCCGGGAACTCGCGGACGAGGTCGCGCGGCCCCTCGATCTGGACGAGGCCCGATCGCAGCGCCTGCTCGAACGACAGCCGCCCTGCCCAGATCCGATGCATCGCCAACGTATCGGTCGTGACGGTCAGGTCAACGTCAAAGCCGGGATCGGCCCAGCAGACCGAGACGTCGTCTCGATCGAGAAGGAGCCAGTTGCTCTGCTGGTACATCCCCGTGAAATCGAAACGAACGACGATCCGCCGATCCGGCAGCCGCTCGGTCGCGACACGCCGGTGCATGTCCCACATCAGCAGGTCCGGGTCGAGGTCCGCAGGATCGACATCGGTACTGAGCCAGCGCGCTCCCCACTCACCCAGCATCACGATGATGTCGTACAGCCCCTGTCCGACGGGTGTTGCGACGTACTCGCACCCACGCGAGCCTTCGCTGACTCGCCGCTCGATCAACCCGTATTGCTCCAGTTGCTTGAGCCGTTGCGATAGCACCGACCGCGAGATACGCGGCAACCCGCGCTCCAGTTCGTTGAAGCGCGTGCTCCCCATCAGCACCTCGCGCATGATCAGCGGCGTCCAGCGCTCCGCGAAGATCTCAGCCGCCTTCGCCACCGGACAGAACTGTCCATATCCGTTCATGTCACACCACTTGGTTGATTGGCTCCAGTCCACGTGCTTCGTTGCACCGTGGCCTATTGTTGATTGGAGATGTTGAGGTTCGGTTTTCGAACTGGCATTTCACATTGTCCGCTGTACGCTGATGAAACGCAACGTCGATGCGCGTCACTGGCAACGGCTGCCACTGACGGCTCGGCACCTGTCTAAAAGAAGGGACAGACAGTCAATGGTGACTAGCGTCATGGAGACCAGTTCCGCATTTCGTCCGGCGACAATCCAGCCCGGTGACGATCGGTTCGTCCCGCTCGCGGCCGAACTTGCCACCGAGTTCGCGGAACGTGCCGCCCAACACGATCGTGACAACACGTTCGTCTTCGAGAACTACGAGCGGATGAAAACAACCGGCTATACCAGCATCGCCGTTCCCGAGGCGCTCGGCGGTGGCGGGGCGACGATGCGGCAGGTCGCATACGCGCAGGCCGAACTCGCAAAGGGCTGCGCCTCGACTGCCCTCGCCATCACAATGCACCACTACAACGTGCTCGCTCAGGGGTTCCGCCTGCGCAACAATGCTCCGGGTGCCGAGGCGGTGCTGCGCCGCGTCGCCAACGAGCAACTGATCCTGATGGCCAGCGGAGGCTCCGACGGCGTCTGGCCCAGCGCAGTTGCCGTCAAGGACAACGGCGGTTACCGCGTCAATGGCCGCAAGGTGTTCTGTAGCCAGGTCCCCGGTGCCAATGTCATCTCGACGATGGTCCGCTACGACGATCCCGATGAGGGACCCATCGTCCTGCTGATGGGTGTTCCTCTCCGCTCGGAAGGTATTCAGATCGTTGAGACGTGGGACACGCTCGGCATGCGCGCGACAGCCTCCCACGACTTGCAGTTCACCGATGTTTACGTCGCCGACAGCCAGATCGTTGCCCGTAGGCCATGGGGCAAGAACGACCCTGTCCTGCGTGGCGCGCTCGTCCACTTCGCCCCGATGGCGTCTGCCGTCTACTGGGGCGTTGCGGCAGGTGCCCGTGACGAGGCGGTCCGCGCCATCATGTCCCGCCCGAGTCGCAATGGTGTCGCGCCGGTCGAGGATCCACTCATCCAGCGTCGTGTCGGCATGATGGATTCGCTGCTGCGGACAGCCTGGTGGTCGATCATCGGCTCAATCGAGGAGATCGGCGAGGACTACAAGCCGACGCCTGAGACGGTCAACACCCTGATGATCGCCAAGGCTGAGGCAGTGACGAAAGCCGTTCAGGTTGTTGACCTCGCAATGGAAACGACCGGCGGCCCAGCCTTCTACAAGTCGTCACCGCTCGAACGCGCCTACCGCGATGTGCGTGGCGGTCCGTTCCACCCGCTGACCCCAGAGAAGACGATGCTCCACGCCGGACGCATCGCGCTCGGTGTCGAGGTCGACACGCTCTGGTAAGTCGCACTGTTTGCGACCAGAACCGACAACGCCCGGCCAGGCTTCGGCTCAGCCGGGCGTCGTCAACGTCCGGACCTGCTCCAGCATCACGGCCGGGTCGGTCGTCGGCAACTGGCAGGCGTAGTTGATGCAGACATACGCGGTCGCCTTGCCGTCAATCTGTTCCCGGCCAGCGAACAGCGGCACGAGTTCCGCCTGCGATTCCGCTTCATCCGGCCCAACGACCGCCACCACCGCACGCGGCAGATACTCGTCACGCAACGTCTCCAGCAGTGCGCGAGTATCCGCCGCTGCCGGATCGCCAATGATCGCGACCTCCACCGATGGGCCGACAGCGACGTCGATCGCGGATAGCAGGCGCGCGTATCCATGCGCATTCCGGCTCGCTGGCTCACCGAATCCGCTAAGCACATCAGTGGCGATCTGCGCGAAGTTCGTGTCACCCGTCAGGTGAGCCAGCCGGAGCAACACGTCACAGGCGACGCTGTTCCCGCTCGGTGTCGCGCTGTCGTAGGCGTCACGTGGCCGCGTCACCAGTGCTTCATGTGACGCGCCGGTGTCGTAGAAACGGCCATCCTCGTAGAACTCGCCAACCATCGTGGTCGCCAACTCGCTCGCGAAACGCAACCACTCGATCTCAAACGTCGCGCCATACAGCGCCAGTAGCCCGTCGATGAAGTTGGCGTAGTCCTCCAGATAACCGTTGAGTTTCGCCTGGCCGTCCTTCCAGGTTCGCAACAGCCGCCCCTCGCGATAGAGATGTTCGCGGACGAAGCGCGCGTTGGCCCGGCCCACGTCTGCGTACTTGTCGTTACCGAATACCCAGGCCGCCGTCGCGAACGCCCGCAGCATCATCCCGTTCCACGACGTCAGCACCTTTTCATCCCGGCCCGGCCAGACTCGCTTCCCACGCGCCTCATAGAGTTTCTGTCGCAGCGGAGCGATCTCGTCGGAGCGCCACGTCGTCCGGTCGGCGACGTTCGGGATCGAGAGCACGTTCGATCCCTCGAAGTTACCGCGCTGGGTCATGCCGAGCAGTCCAGCGACTCGGTCGCCATCCTCATCGCCGAGCACCTCGCGCAATTCCTCGACCGTCCAGACGTAGAACTTGCCCTCTTCGCCCTCGGTGTCGGCGTCCTGCGTTGAATAGAAGCCACCATCCGGCGACGTCATCTCGGCCAGCACGTACCCAAGCGTCTCCTCGGCAATCGAGCGATAGAACGGCTCGCCAGTCAGTTGCCAGCCCAGCGTGTAGACATGCGCGAGTTGGGCGTTGTCATAGAGCATCTTCTCGAAGTGCGGCACCAGCCAGATCGCATCGACAGCGTAGCGGTGGAACCCTCCGCCGACCTGGTCGTAGAGTCCGCCTCGACCCATCTTGTCGAGCGTGAACTCGGCCATCTGCAATGCGCGCTCGGCCCGCGTCCGTGCATAGACCCGCAGCAGTAACTCGATCGCCATCGGCGACGGGAACTTCGGCGCGCCACCAAACCCGCCATTCACCCGATCGAACTGCCCTGCGAGGCTCCGCGCCGCCTCATCCAGCAAGGTGGGGTTCAGCGCGTTCAGTTCCGGATCGTGCGCGAAGTGCTGGTGCAGGTGATTGGTAACGTTCGTCGCACTCTCTTCGAGTTGCTCGCGCTTCGTCCGGTATGCCTCCGACACCGCCAGCAGAATCCGTGGGAAGCCCGGCATCGGCCCTCGATCTTCTGGCGGGTAGTACGTACCGCCGTAGAACGGGCGTCCATCCGGCGTCAGAAAGACCGTCATCGGCCAGCCACCATGACCGGTCATCATCTGGACTGCCATCATGTAGAGCGAGTCGAGGTCTGGACGCTCCTCGCGATCGACCTTGATCGAGACGAAGTGCTCGTTCATCAACGCGGCGATCGCCGGGTTCTCGAAACTCTCATGCTCCATGACGTGGCACCAGTGGCAGGCGGAATACCCAATCGACAGCAGGATCGGGCGATCCTCATCCCGCGCGCGCTGCAGTGCTTCCTCGCCCCACGGGTACCAGTCAACCGGGTTGTCCTTGTGTTGCAGGAGATACGGACTCGTCTCGTTGGCGAGGCGATTGGACATCAGAGCGATCCTTCCAGGCTTCGGCCGCTGGCCACTGATGGGCCAAGCATACGCTTCTACCCGCGCAGGATAGTTGCCGCCACGCTTCAGTCCGGCACGTTAGTCAACCTTCACCCCGTGCGCCCGCGCCAGCGTCACGCAGCCTGCCACGTCCAGCCGTACCCCGCGCAGGTCGAGCGTCACCAGGTCAACGCCGTCCAGGACCGCCCCACGCAGGTCCAGCCCCTTCAGTTTCGCGTTCGACAGCAGCGCATGTGTCAGATCAGCGTCACGTAAATCGGCCCGCTCCAGGTTGCACTCCTGCAGGTTCGCCTCTGCCAGCCGCACGCCGCGCAGATCGAATCGTCGCAGATCCTGCTTCTGCAGGAACACATATGACCAGTCGCCACCGGCCACCGTCATCGCCGACAGATCCGCATCCTGAAAGGTCGACCCCATCAGTTTGCAACCATCGAAGTGGACCCCGAACAGGCTCGTGAAGACGAACGTGCAGTTCGCGAACGCGCTCGTCATGTGCCGGGAACTGTTCAGCCGCGCGCTTGTGAAATCGCAGGTCGTAAACGTGCAGCCGGTGGTCTCGACATCGTCGAGCCGCGCCCCGCGAAAGTCACACCGAGCGAACCGGCAGTTGCGCATCACGACATCCGACAGGTCGGCATCCCGAAACGACTCCCCGTCGAACTCACGCCCCTCCCAGACTGCGTCACGCTCCCACCCCGCCACATTCCCTCCAAACCAGTTCATCCGACGCGATTACAAGGATCTGCCCTCTACTTCTCTACGTTCCCCATGTCGCTCAAGATAACAAACGGTGGGGACGGAGCCGCCCCCACCGACGCATCACGCATCACGCATCACGCATCACGCATCACCCGAAATGCTCGCAACTTACCGACCGCACAGCCGGCATCCCTGAGGCCAACTTCGACCACGACTCGCCGCCGTCGGTCGTGTGGTAAAGGTCGCCTTCACTCGTGCCGAAGTAGACGCCGCCCGAAGGACAATTATCAGTCGCCATCCCCTCGCGGTAGAGCGTCACGTTCTCCAGTTCCGGCAGGCCATTGGTTAGCCGGTCCCAGCTCGCCGCACCCTCGCGCAGCCGGTACACGCCCAGTTGGCCCGAGAAGCGAACCTTGTCCATATCCTGCGGGATGACGTAGACCGACGCATCGCGGGTGATGCCGATCACGAACCCGAACCGGCTCGACACGCCATCGGCAATGTCGATCCAACTGTCGCAACCATCCTCAGTCCGGTAGATGCCGTCGTGGTTCTGCTGGTACAGCACCTCGTGTCGCTCCGGATGCCGGACGACCTTGTGGACGCAGCGATGGACGCCCGGATGCTGTGCCGGCTGGCCGGTCATCTCCTCCATCGCCTCGGCCATGCCAACCGTACCCTCATTGCGTGGCTGCCAGGTAGCGCCGCCATCGCGTGACTGGAAGACACCCGCCACCGAAATCGCCACCGTCAACTCGTCCGGGTCGCTCGGGTTAGTCAGGATGGTGTGCAGCATCTTGCCGCCGCCACCTTCCCACCACTCACCTGTCGACGGATGGTCGTTCAGTCCGCTAACTGGTTGCCATGACTCACCGGCATCATCCGAGACGAACAGTCCTGCCGGACGAACGCCCGCATACACTCGGTTCGGATGGGCCGCGTGGCCCGGCTCGACGTGCCAGACCATGTCGCAGTCGAATGGGTCGCCCGCCATCGCCCAGGTCTCACCGAAATCCCGCGATCGGTAGACGGCGGTGCTCCCGTTCCCACTCGCCGCGACCCAGATCGTCCGACCGTCCCGCGGGTCAAGGACGGCGTTAGCGATATCCAGTCCCTCCAGATACGGCCCGCGATGCTTCCAGCCGTCGCGAGCGCAGGTGCCTTCATAGAGGTAGAGTCCATCTCGCGTCCCCGCCAGCACCAGAATGTTGTCGCCCATCCGGGTCGCCATCGTTACCTGCCTCCGTATGCTCGCCAAATAGAATCGAACAGATGTGCTGTACGTACATTAAGGCAGTTGGGACAGCATGTCAATAGTCTTTCTAATTAGGTTGGTTCATAGGATTACAGAAGCGAGCCAGCTTGATAGTCGCAATCGAGACGATGCGTCCGGCACGCGACCGCAAACGCGTCACGGTTCGATGGCAGCCAACCGTCTCGTTCTGCTACGCTCGGATCACCATTAGTAATTGCCTGTCAAGGTTAGAGAGCAGGTCGATACGTCATGTCTCAGGTTCAGGATCACCCCGCCACATCTGACACCGACGCGCGCTATTCCGTCGTTTTTGACCTGAATGGCGAAGCGTTCACGGCGATTCTCCGTGAGTTCGAAATCATCCACGACGGCATCCACCACGCTATCCCCGAGGATGTCCGGCGCGGTCAACGGCTCGTCCTGCGCGGCCCGGCCGGCGAGGAGGTCTATCCCGATATGTTCGTCGGTGAGGTCGTCCGCGGCTATGGCGACGGCGAATCCGTCCGGCTGACGACGACGACAACCCCCATCGAAGGCACGCCCGGCCCGTGGCGCAACGTCGGCATCGACCACATCGTCATCAACGTCGCCGACCGTGAAGGTGCCTGCCGGTTCTTCGCCGATGCGCTTCAAATGAAGATCATGCGGCACGATCCACACATGACCGTCATGACGACTGGCCACACCAGCCTGTTCCTGTTCGATACCGGCCCCGGCATCCCGATGTCGGACGGCCTGCCGTCCCGCTGGCACCACATCGGCTTTGTCGTCGACAGCCTCGACCACGCCTACCATCACCTGCGCCAGTTCGCCGACCTCTCGACCGACTTCACGTTGCTGGAACGTCAGGAACGCTGGTCGCTCTATGGCTACTACACCAACGGTGACGTCACATTCATGATCCAGCTCTCCGAAATCCGCGACGGCTGGAAGGGCTTCGATAACCCCGAGGAGGTTGTCGGTCTGCTCTATGACTACAGCGGTCAGCGCTACGGCAAGCGCCTGGAGGACTAGCGGCCGCTCCGGCGCGGTCCAACGAGAGGCATACGAGATGGCTGGCGTTCATCCGTTCTTGGTCGGCTCGTTTCGCTGCTGGGTCATCTCCGACGGCGACCGCTCGCTCGTCGACCAGCACGGCAGCACGCTCGTCAACGCGACCGACGCTGAGGTCAATACCGCCGTCGAGCAATACACCAGTCAGACAGGACAGTCGGGCTACGTCTCAGGAACCAACATCCTCCTGATCGACACCGGTCACGACAGCATCCTCGTCGATACCGGCGATGGGGCGGACAGCGAACCGGGCCTTGGCCATCTTCTCGAACGCCTCGCGGTGACGGGCATCAACCCAGCCGACATCGACACCGTCGTCATCACTCACGGCCACGGCGATCACATCGGAGCCTGCACTGACGGCAACGGACGCCCGTCATTCCCAAGCGCTCGCTACATCATTACCCACCACGACTGGGAATTCCGGACAACTAGCCCCGGCACAGGAGCCGTCACCCATCTGCTCTCAATCGAAGATCGGTTCGACCGCATCTCCCCGGACGTCGAAATCGTCCCCGGCGTTCGCGCACTCCCAGCACCCGGTCACTCGCCAGGTCAGATCGCGCTCCTGATCGAGTCGGACGGCCAGAGACTGCTGCATGCCGCCGACTGCTGGCACCACCCGATTCAACTCCCGCACTCGAGCTGGCATTTCGGCTATGACGCAGATGTCGAGCAGGCAGACGCCACCCGCCGCCAGTTTCTCGAACTGGCGGCGGGTGAGAACCTGCTAACCCACTCGTATCACGCCCAATTCCCCGGACTCGGCTACGTCATATCCGACGGCGACGCCTGGCGCTGGCAGCCGATTCCGGAGAGCAGCGAGTCTACGGTTCCCAGGTAATGTCACGATCGAGTGGCCAGATCGGCCGGCGCACGTTCTGGAACTCGTAGCGGTCCAGACCCGGATTGGCGGCACCCGGCGCATCGACTTCGATGATCGTCTTCGCGATCGGCTGGAAGTCGGCGCGGAAGTGCCCGCGTGACTTGATGACCAGCAGCGGCTCCCGTTCCGGTTGAACGCCCGCGACCTGGAAGTAGCCCCGGTCGTTAGCAGCGTGCCGGAAACTCGTCACGACGATCTTCAACCCATCGACGTCGATACAGGCCGTCGGCCCAGCCTGCCCCTCACGGCCGCGCAGGACCGGTCCCCAACCGGTGAACTCGCCATCCGAGAGGTGCGTCACCCGGCCGCGCACGTCAAGCGGTGCCCCGTACGCCTCCGGAGCTGACTTCCCGCCGATGTGGAAGTCAGCGGTATTACCGACTCCAACCGCAATCGCCTGCTGGACCGTCTCGGGGTCCCAGACGCAGGCCGCCGCGCCTTTCGCCCCGCGACGAATCAGTTCGCGGAGCAGTTCCGTCGTGTCGCCACTGCCGCCACCACCCGGATTGTCGGCAACGTCGGCGAGGATGACTGGCGGTCCACCCGGCTCGCCGACCTGCTGCAACGCTTGCTCGACCGCCGCAGGTACATCCGGCAGCGACTTCAGGAACTGGTCGCGGATCGACCAGGCGAACTGGCCCATGTCACGAACCGCCCGCCGGCCCATCTCCTCATCAGTCGCCGTCACGATGATCGACGTTCCGGCCTGATCGAAGTCGGCATACGGGAATCCGGGGAAGACGGCCACGTTGACGATGCCGTCACCCGCCTCCCACTCCTGCGCGCGGTCGAGCAGCTGCGTCATCGGCCCCTCGGCCGTCCGCATGTTGATCGTCGGCGGCAACATTGGTGGTTTGGTGATGAACACCATCGGGCGCGGCATCTCGCCATTGAGGACTCGCGCCATGCATTGCGCGGCCTCAATGCCCCGCTCCCACGAGTCGATGTGCGGGTTGGTGTCGTAGACGAATACCCCATCGACCTGCCGGCAGAACTCCTCGGTCATGTTGCCGTGCAGGTCGAGGGCGGTGATCACCGGAATGTCCGGCCCAACCAGTTCACGAACCGCCCGGCAGATATCGCCCTCTGCATCCGGCGCGTTCTCAGCCAGCATCGCCCCGTGCAGGTACAGCAGAACGCCATCGAGCGGACCCGCTGCCCGAAGTTGCTCGATCAGTTGCCCCTTCAGCCGGTCGTGGGCATCGGCTGCGACGTTCGCGGACGGTGTCGCGTGGGCGGCGACGGTCCCGACCATCTCCCAGCCCTGCTCGGTGCCGACGTCCATGAACCCGCCGATTCCCGACTTCGTCCCCCGCATCGCATCCAGCACCTGCTGGCCGATGAGGATGTCGTCCATCCCCTCGTGAAACGACGCGTACGGTGTCGCGATCGGCGAAAATGAGTTCGTCTCGTGCATGATCGACCCAAGCGCAACGCGCATTGTCTCCGTGCTCCTCCCCTGTGCCATCTTCCGCCTGCGACCGAGCAGGCGAGCATCCTCGGGCCAGTTTCACCGATCCGCTGGTGGATTGCCAACTCCACATCTTGCGGTCGGGTCGCACGTCTGGCACGCTGGGTGCGCCAGTCCCCATCGAGCGCCGCAGACCGTCCGAGCGGCTACATGATGAAGGAACCCAACGATGAGTGACCTGCACAAGCAGATCGTGATCGAAACATTCGCCAGCGAAGACGATGCCATCCGTGCTGTCCAGGGGTTGAAGGTGGCTGGCTTCGACACCGATACCATCACCATCGCCGGGCGCGACCACGACGATGCCCGGAGGATCGCGGAATCGCTCGATATTGAGTCGACCAGAGAATGGCCCGACAACACCCGCGATGATCCCGACCGTGACCTGTTTCGCATCGTGGTTCGCGCCGGTGAGCAGGCAGCCTTCGCCCGCCGGGTGATGATTGACGGCCTCGTCGACGCTACTGGCTTCTACAGCGACGGCGACGAATCGGTCTATCTCGACTCCAGCACCGGTTCCGGCGCAGGCGTCGCCAGCAGCACCGGCACGGCCACCGGTATCACGCCCGGTGCCGGCTACTATGGCAACACCGGATCATCTGCCGAGACATCGACCGGCCCGCTCGGTCAGTTTGCGCCGGCTGCCGACACACCCGACGACGACGATGACTTTCCGGGCTAGGCCTATCGCTTACGTGGCGCGTCCGGACTGAGCCGCATAGTTCCGCACCAGCATCCCGGTCGCGCGCCGCATCCCCAGCCGCTCGTAATACGGCTGCAGATCCGCGTCGCAGAGCAGATCGACCATATAGATATCTGAGAGCGACTCGAGCATCCGCTGCATCAACGCGGTGCCGATACCCTGCCCCTGATACTCCGGCAACACCTCAAGCAGCGGAATGTACGCCGCCAGCACCAAATCGCTGACCGCTGTCACAAACCCGACGACCTGCCCGCTCGCGTCATCGACCGCCAGCCAGACGTGCGCGCTGCCCCGCAGCAACCGCAGATGTGTTTCCGGCGACGGCGGATTTGGCCAACCCACGAAGAATCCACCACCCAGCGCTTCGCTCGTGACACCGTCCAGAGAATCCGTATACCGAATCATCTCCGCCTACCCCTCACTCCAGCACGCCCGTAGCACAACGACGCCTGCTGCCCAATCCACAGCATACAAACAGGGCCAGGCGATCTCTCGCCTGGCCCTTGTCGAACTTCGTTTCCATCGATCTAGGGGACCGCCAACACGCTTCCTCTGTCATCCCGACACTACCGGGGCGGTGAACCATTATGTAGTGCCCCGAGGATGATCCAGAATAGGCAACGCCTCGGCTATACACCCTATGTCTTGTCCACCGGCTTCGCGTAGTCCTTCCGCGAGCGCTGGACCGTCCGTGAGTTTGCGTAGTGCCGCTTCAGGTCGGCCGGGCTGGCGGCAAACGCCATACTCGGCGCGACATCTTCGAGGAGTTCGCGTGCGACAGACTGCCCGGTGGCCGTCCGAGGCATCGCCATCGCCGCGTGACGGATGACCGATTCGGCCTGATCGTAGCGTCCCATCTTGTTGAGAGCGACGGCCTCGGCCTTCGCCCGCGCACCCATCAGGTGAGCCACCTCGTCCAGCACCTCAGTGTCCTGAACGCCCGGCACGTGGTTCGTCTCAATCGGATGCAGGTACGTTGTGCTGCGCTCCTCATCGCTGACAGCATCGCGCCAGGTCAGCCGGATCTCGACCTCATCACGGCGGCCATGCTCCGATCCAGGCAGACCCAGTTCCCATACCATCGAGCGCGTCGCCCGCGATTCCATTTCGCCCAGTGACATTCGCACCGCACCGTCCACGCGCTCGTACGGCAGGTCGTTCATCAGCGACGCGCCCCAACCGTCAGGCCAGCGGATCGTCAGCACCACATCACGCATCGCCATCTCAAGCATCTCGCCGAGTTCACCGGCGAAGACCGTCGGGATCAACGTCGCGTCGGCAATGTGATGGAAGTGTCCCCGCCCGGAGTCCGCCATGCGTGCCAGCAGTTCTTCGTCGTAATGATCCCCGACCCCAAACGTCGAGGTGGTGATCCCGCGAGCCGCAAGTTCAGCCGCGTGCCGGGCAATCTCGTGCGAGTCGGTCATCCCGACATTCGCCAGCCCGTCACTCAGCAGCAGCGCCCGAACGATCGAGCGCGGACCGCCTTCGCGGACACTCAGCGTGCCGTCCGCAATCGGCGCAAGTTGGTCGCAGCCGGTCAACCAGCCACCGGCCAGGTCGGTCGAACCACGTGGCCTCACCCGCTGGAGCCGCCGGACAGCCTTGTCGTGCGCATCATGGTCGAGCGGTCGCTGGCTCAGCAGCGTGTCGATCCGATCGTCATAGACGACGACCGACGCCGTATCGCGCTCGTTCAGCAACCGCAGGGCATGCTCGACGCCCTGCCGGGCCAATTCGAACGGGCCGCCGCCCATCGACCCCGAGCGGTCGACGACGAACGCCAGATCCAGCGGCGGGCGCTGGCGCTCGTGTCGCACGACCTCGGGGGCCGACACCCGCAGCAGGATGCGAAACGCACCCGCCTCCACCGGCCGAAACCGTGACTCATGCCGGACGCGAATAGATGGGGTCGACATACAGGACCTCCTCGTCCCGTCACCGTCCAGAGGTGACGACAGCATGACCGCGCGCACCTGCGCGGCAACACAACGCTCGAATAGATTGGTTACATAGAAAGGAGAACCGTCAGGTTCGTCAGGAATCGCCCTTCGGATGTCCGAGCCCGTACCGATCCAGGGTCGCCCGTAACGTCTCCACCACAGACTGCAAGCGTCCCCGCGCCTCCCGGTAGCGATCCTCGCGCACGCGTAACTCGACGCCGTCCACGATCCTGAGGTAGTACCACGCCTCAGGTTGCCCGATATCGACCGGCTTAGGCGGTGGAGCCTTGGGTCGCGGAATCGGCACTGACTGCCGCGCCTGTGACCGCTGTCCCAGCACCTTCTTCAGATACTCGCTGGCCGAACCTTGCGGCGGCGCGGTTGGCAACGGCGCGCCATCGTCGAGATCGAGCGCCACCATCGCGTTCACCGTTGGCTCATCCATCGGAAGATCGACCATCGTCTTGCTGGCCAGTACGGCCTCGATCAGCCCGAGTGTCGTGATCGGCGTATCACCAGGCTGCCGGATGTATGCGTCCAGTTCACGAGACACCTCGATGGCTTGCGCATCGGTCAACGGCGCCAGTCGCTGGCGAATGTTCGCGAGGGCAAGCCCCTCCTCTCGCAACGCTGCGATTAGTCGCAGTCGTGCGAGATGCGCTGGCGAGTAGGTTGCGTTACGCGTCGCGCCAGACGGCGGCGGGAGCAGACCCTCACTGATGTAATAGTGGATCGTGCGAACCGTCGTTCCGGCCTGTTCGGCCAGGTCTCGGACAGTCCACTCCGTTGAACCGCTCAATCACGACTCCAGTGCTTAACTATCTCGACTGAGCGGAATCATAACAGTGAAACGTATCACTGTCAATATCGAGTCCGTGTGACGTGCGGTATCCTGTCGCCTGTCGTCACGAACACGAAACACGGAGGCTGGCCAGTGGAGCAGGAGTCGGCTGCAAGCACCAACGGGATTGGCGCACTTGATGTGACCGGCAGCCGGATCGCGCCGGTCCTCATTCGCTGGCGGCACGGACTCGGCTGGACCCAGGAGGAACTGGCGTCGCGGGCTGGCATCTCGCGCGGCTACCTCTCCCGCCTCGAACGCGGCCTGCCGGGTCGCCCTGGCCTCGACGTGATCTCGCGAGTCTGTGGCGCGCTCGGTCGTACCTGGACTGACCTGTTCAGCGAAGCCGGTCTGTCGCTCCCCGGTGATGTCACGCTGGCCGACATCAGCGACGGCATCCACGATCCGGAACTGGTGCTATATCTACGGCGACTGCCCGAACTGGACGCCCGCGACCGCGCCATCCTCCGCGCAGTCCTGCGCGCATTCTTTGAACGCGACGACCATAGCCACGTGTCCAGCCCGGCCAACGCCCTGCAACTCGCACTGCCCGGAACGTCCAGATGACCGAAACCGTTTGACCATTTCCGACCATCAGTACGAGAATCTCAGTGTTTTTCGACTGATTCTCAATAACCATTGACAAATGGGAATCTGACTCGTATCATCTTCCAAGATAGGAGGGTGAATACGTGCTAACGCGAATCGATTCATGCCCATCGTGTAGCGGACCCGTCGAAATTCGAGAACTCTACTGCCCCGATTGCGACATTCAGATCAGAGGTCGCTTCGCTCCTGCCGAGCCGTCGCCATTCGCGCGGCTCAACGACGAGCAGGAAGCGTTCCTCCGGCTCTTCGTTCTCTCCCGCGGCAACCTCTCGGACGTCGAGCGCTCGCTCGGCGTCTCCTACCCGACCGTCCGAGCCAAGCTGGACGACCTGATCAGTGCCTTCTCCGAGCAACAGGAGGAGACTGCAACGCCTGAACCGCCATTGACCCGCTCTCAGATCCTCGAACGCGTTTCCGATGGCCGCCTAAGTGCCGAAGACGGCATGGCGATGCTCCAGCAACTGACGGCGGAAGGCTAGGACGATGTCGGCCGAGCTGACCCACACCATGCCAGCGACAATCAACCGCACTCCAATCTTCTCGCTGTTGCTGGCGAGCGCGATCTCGAACGTCGGCAATACGCTGACGATGATCGCGCTGCCGTGGTTCGTGCTCGAAACGACCGGAAGCGCCGCGATGACCGGCATGGTCGGGTTCTTCGTTGCGCTGCCGAACTTCATCGCTGGAATCTTCGGCGGTACGCTCGTCGACCGCTTCGGCTACAAGCGCATCAGCATCATCTCGGATCTCGTCAGTGGATTCGGCGTAATGATGGTGCCGCTGCTGTACCTGACAACCGGCATCGCCTTCTGGCAACTGCTGGTCTTCGTCTTCATTGGCGCGCTGCTCGACATCCCTGGCCTGACCTCACGGCGCGCGATGCTCCCGGAACTGACTCGCCAGGGTGGTCTACGACTCGAACAGGTCAACTCCGCCTTTGAGTCGGTCCAGTTCATCGCGCTGCTGGTCGGGCCACCGCTGGCCGGTGTCCTCATCGGCTCATTCGGGACGGCCAATGTTCTCTGGATCAACGTCGCGACATTTGCGATTTCGTCCGCCCTCGTTGCCGTCGCTGTCCCATCGGCGGCCCCGACTGTCAAGATCGCCGGCAGCCGCTATCTCGACGAACTGAAGGCCGGCCTGCGCTTCCTGCGTTCCGACCGGGTGTTGTTCGGCATGGCCGTCTGTGTCGGCATCAGCAACTTCCTGTCCGCGTCGACCTTCTCGGTTCTCCTGCCGGTCTTCGTCAAGCAGGAGTTCGACAGCGCATCAGTCTTCGGCGTCATGGCGACGGCGGTTGGTGTCGGTGGCGTCGCGGGAGCGATCGCGTTCGGTGCCTGGGGACATCGGCTCTCACGCCGCCCGCTCTGGGTCACATCGTTCCTGGTGGCCCCGATCGAACTGATGGTCTTCGTCCTGACGACATCGCTGCCGATTCTGCTGTTCGTGCTGGTCGCCGTCGCGGTCGTCTACGGCCCGATCAACGCGCTGATGGTCACGATCCGACACGAGCGCATCCCGGCCGAGTTGCGCGGCCGGGTCTTCAGCACCTTCTCGGCGATCACCGCCGTCGCTGCCCCGCTGGGCATCCTGCTGGCTGGTTACGCGATCGAGCACCTGGGTCTCCGCGAAACGATCGTGTTGATCGCATCCCTGCAACTGGTCCTTGCGCTCGCGGTCATCGCCTATCCGGCCTTCCGGATGCTTGACGCGACCAGAAACGCGACGGAGGCAGCCGCATGAGCGCAATTCCATCGCATCGCATGCCGCTCTATGCGCTCATTGTCGCCAACCTCATCTCGCGGCTGGGCAACAGTCTGACCTACATCGCAATCCCGTGGTTCGTCCTCGCCACGACCGGTAGTGCCGCCCGCACCGGCCTGGTCGCCGCTGTCGGCGTCCTGCCGCTCATCATTACCGGCATCCTCGGCGGTCCGCTGATCGACCGGCTCGGCTACAAGCGGATGGCGGTCATCTCGGAAGTCGCCAGTGGAATCAACGTCGCGATGGTCCCGCTGCTCTACACAACGGTTGGCCTGCCGTTCTGGGCGCTGCTCGTCTTTGTCCTACTTGGATCGGTCCTCGACTCACCCGGACACACCGCCATCCAGAGTCTTCTGCCGGAAGTTACGAAACTGGCCGAAATGCCACTCGAACGGGCGAACTCGGTCATCATGATCGCCGGACGGACGTCGTCGATGCTCGGCGCACCGCTGGCCGGACTCCTCATCGCGACGATCGGCGCCAGCAACCTGCTCTGGTTTGACGCCGTCAGTTTCGGCATCTCGGCGATGATCCTGACGCTGGCTATTCCTAACCGGGTCATCGCCCCTGCCATCGAGCAAGCCACCGATGCCGCAGCCGCCATACGTACCTATCTGAACGAGATCGCCGAAGGCTTCCGCTTCGTTCGCAACGACGGTCTCATCTTCTGGATGGCCGCCAGTTTCTCCCTCGGTAGCCTGCTGGCCGAGCCGCTCTACTCCGTCATCATGCCGGTCTACGCCCGCGAGGTGTACGGCAGCGCACTCGATCTCGGTTTCATGTACGGCGCACTCGGCGGCGGCTCGATTGCCGGTGCGCTGCTGTTCGCGATTTTCGGTCACCGCTTGCCGCGCAGGGCGACGATCCTGTTCGGTTTCACGGTCCGGGCGCTCAGTTTCTGGGTATTCGTGCTGATGCCGCCGGTCGGCGTCATCGTCGCCGCCGTCGTCATCAACGCCACCGCCCTGGAGCCAACCAACCCGCTCGTGATGACGATCCTCCAGGAGCGCATCCCGGAAGGCATGCGTGGCCGCGTCTTCGGCACCCTGATGGCGATCTCGGCCACGATGATGCCGGTCGGGATGATTGGCTACGGTCTGCTGATCAACGCCGTCGGCCTGGAGCCAACGCTCTATATCTTTGCGACCGTCAACCTCTCGCTTCCGGTTATCCTCGCGCTGGTTCCAGCCATGCGCTCGCTCGGATCACCGCCGCAGCGAACGGATTCACCGTCTACCAGCCCGTCAGCGCCGTCGGTCTAATCGAAGGGAAACATGCTGTGATTTTTGGACGAGGCAACGATAAGGCCGAAAACACCCGCGAGGAGACAGTCGGTGCGCAGGGAGCATCGACCGCCAAGGTCAAACTCGACATGGGAGTAGGCCACATGCGCGTCGGCGGTGGCGCGAACAACTTGATGGATGCCCACTTCGAGTACAACGACGGGCTGGAACCAAAGGTTAGCTACGAGGTCCGTGGCGATCGAGGCGAACTCCGCGTCAACCAGCCGAGTTTCCTGAGAAGCTTCAAGGCAACCCGCAACCGCTGGGACATCCGCCTCGGCGACACGATCCCGCTCGACCTCGAGATCGAAAACGGAGCCGGCGAAGCCAGCATCGACGCCTCGTCGCTCCCGCTGACGACGTTCCAACTCGACCAGTCGGCAGGCGAAGTCGAAGCCCGCGTCAATGGCGACCAATTGCGCCTCCGGAAGGTCGACGTTGAGATCGCCGCTGGCAGGCTCGACATGGAGATGCGCGGAGCCTATCCCGTCCTGCGTGAAATGAAGGTCGAAACCGCCGCCGGTCAGGTGCGGCTCGACCTGACCGGGACCTGGATCGGCGAGGTCGATATCAAGGTCGAAGTCGTCGCAGGCGAAGCCATCGTCAGGCTACCCAGGAACGTCAACGTCATCGCGACCGCCGATACGACTGTTGGCCGTGTCAAGGTTCGCGGCCTGAACAACGACGGCAACGGCTACCGTCTCGACGTACCCGGCGCGAATGGGTTGCTCCGCGTGAAGGCCGTCGCCAACGTCGGCCAGGTTGTTCTGGAAGTTGTGGATTAACCAATGCAGGTTCGCCAGTCTCGCCCGAACAATCGAATACCGCTCTTCGCGCTTCTGGCGGCCAACGCTGTCTCGCTGACCGGCAACGTCTTCACGATGATCGCGATTCCCTGGTTCGTCCTCCAGACGACAGGCAGCGCATCACAGACCGGCCTGGCGACAGCCGTTGCGGCCGTCCCGTTCGTTATCGCGGGCCTGTTCGGCGGGACGATCGTCGACGCCGTTGGCTTCCGGCGGATGAGCGTCATCTCCGATCTCGCCAGTTCGGTGACGACTGCGTTGATCCCGCTCCTCTACGCGACGATTGGGCTGGAGTTCTGGCATCTGCTGGTGCTCGTCTTCCTCGGCGGCATCCTCGATACACCCGGCACGACCGCCCGGGCTGCGATGCTGCCCGACCTGGCCGCACTGGCCGGTATGCGCCTCGAACGGGTGAACGCCATTGAGCAGACCGTCTCCCGAGGCAGCTATATGCTCGGTGCGCCACTGGCTGGCGTCGTCATCGCCATCATCGGTACGTCAGCAGCACTCTGGGTCAACGCTGCCAGCTTCATCGTCTCAGCCGCGATCGTGGCGATGTTCATTCCGGCGTCTGCCGTCGCCGCGCGCGTCCTGTCGGATTCCGACGACACAGAAGTCGGCTCCGTCCTCTCGCGCTACGTCGCAGACTTTCGCGAGGGGTTCGCCTTCATCCGCAACGACTCGCTCACGATGGCCATCGTCGTCGCCGTCGCCACCACGAACTTTCTCGACGCGATGATTACGCTCGTTTACCCGATCTATGCTGAAGAGGTATTTGGAAGTGCGGTCGGACTCGGCATCCTGATGGCTGCATTCGGGATCGGTGCCGTTGGCTCGACGCTCGTCTTCGCCGCCATCGGCCACCGCTTCCCGCGCCGCGAAACGTTCATTGGATGCTTCGTCATCTCCGCGGTCCTGCTCTTCCCGCTCGCGCTGACCCCGCCGCTCTTCATTTGCGCCGCAGCGATGGTTGTCCGGGGACTTGGAGCAGGTCCACTCAACCCGATTTTGATGACGATCAGCCAGGAGCGGATTCCCGCTGAACTCCGCGGACGAGTCTTTGGCGTGCTGACCTCGCTCTCGTGGATCGCGATCCCAGCCGGACGTCTTGGATCAGGCTTCCTGATCGAATGGATTGGCCTGATTCCGACGCTCGTCACAGTCGCGACTGCCTACGTTGCAGCAACACTTGCGATGTATCTGATGCCCGCACTCAAACAGATGAACGTACCGACACCGATATTGACACAGTCGACGAACGCCGCATAACAACGCCTCGGCAAATCTCGCTGACCGAGGGAAGGGACGAACTACGATGTCTGCCAACACACCACAACCGGACGACCTGCCTCTCCACCCTGGATCGCTTGAGGGCATCGGACGCATCAAGATCGACTGTAACGAGATGGACCTTTCAATCGAGGCCGACCCATCGCTGGTTGGTGTCGTTCATCTCGTTGTGACCGGCTCCGGCAACAACGCCCCGTCGATCATCCGCGACGGCGCGGAGTTGATCCTCTACCAGCGCGGCCGCTTCCGCGATGGTGGCCGTCCACCGACGTTGCTGGTTCCGGCTCAGGATTGTCCACCGATTTCTGGCACCCATGAAAAAGGTGATCTCCATTTCGATCAGGTGTTCGCTCCTCTCTCACTGAAGCATGGCAGCGGCAGTGTGCACGTCGCCGGAGGTGAGGGCGATCTCAACCTCGACGCCGGGAAGGGTGATGTCACCGTCAACGGTCGCGAAGGCAGCGTTGGACTGCGCGCCGGCATGGGTGACGTCACCATCGCGCGCTGTCGCGGGGCGATCGATGTGTCGCTCGGCAAAGGCGATGTCACCCTCGACACCTGTGACGGAGAACTGGAAGTCAAACTCGGTTCCGGCGATGTCAGCGCGACCGACTGTAGCGGTGGTCTGGCCGTCAAAAATGGACACGGCGACATCATGGTGACACGCCCGCGCGCCGTGCTGCTGTCCGCAACGACCGGCAATGGCGACATCTCGATTCGTGGTGGTAGCCTGACCGGCCTCGACCTCCGCACCGTTCGCGGAGACATATCGTCCGGTTCGCATCTGCTCTTCATCCCGGAAGCGCCGAAGTCGCAGCACGGTGCAACGGTCGAGTTCGACGAGAGCGACCCAAACCCCGTCTCTCGCATCCTGCGCTCGCGGGGCATCGAGTTCATGGCCGGCGACAAGGGACTCCGCTTCGCACGCGGCCCGTTCGAGTTCGAAGCCACCGACCAGGGTCTTCGAATCGCGAAGGGCAACTTTAAGTTCGAGGCCAGCGACCAGGGAGTGCGCGTCATTACCGGCGAGACCGAGGAGTTCGGAGAACTCGGAGCGTTCCAGGCGACTTCAACGGCAGGCGACATCTCAATCGACGTTCCAACCGGGACACCGCTCCGCGTCGAAGCGCTCGTCAACGGCGGCGATGTCCGCTCGGACGTTCCACTCGTCAGCGTTGGTCGCCCTGGTCCACGTGGCTCGACCCAGCGTTTCGTCGGCGTTACCGAGCCGCACGCCGGAAGTCGCCTGAACCTTCGGGTCCGCACCGACCGTGGCGACATCCGGATCCGTTCGGTTGCCGGTATCCCGGCCCAGCAGGTCGCTCCACCACCAACGCCGACGGCACCGAACGCACCGACCGCGAGACTGCCTCGGACGCCTCGGACTCCGCCGACACCGCCGACGCCACCAACACCGCCAACGCCGCGCCAGCCAATCCGACCGTCCCGGCCAGTCTCGGGAATCACCGATGCGATCGCGATGCCGGCGCCTGTTGTGCAACCACAACCTAACCGGCAGGAACGCATGAAGCAGATTCTCGACGCACTGGCCCGTGGCGAGATCACCGTCACCGAAGCCGATCGCCGGCTGGCCAACCTGGAGCGTGAGTAGTGCTCCCTGTAGAGACGTAGCGAACTAGCCGCCCGGACCGCGGGCGAATCGACAACGAGCTGACCATTTCAGACCGGGCGCGAGCCGGGAGGGGGTCGGTTTGCGTCCAATCGGGACGCACGGAAGGGGCTGGAGGAATGGTGGCCAACGTGGCCGAACCCGAAACGATGACTCAATCGGCTGACAACGGACCAGTCAACCGGCGTGACCGCTTCGCGATCCCCGCGCTTGTCCTGGCGGCTGCGATTTCGTCGATCGGTAACAACCTGACCGCGATCGCGATCCCCTGGTTCGTCTATGTCACGACCGGCAGCGCGACCCAGACCGGACTCGTCGCGGTCGCGGGGCTCCTTCCGGTCGCGATCGGCGGCGTGCTGAGCGGCCCGATCATCGACCGGCTCGGGTTCAAGCAATCCAGCGTCATCAGCGACATCGCCAGCGGCGTCACCGTCGCGATCATCCCAACGCTCTACCTGTTCGACGTCCTTGCCTACTGGCACCTGATCGTGCTGGCGTTCCTCGGAGCTCTACTCGACTCGCCCGGCTGGACGGCCCGTGGGGCAATGGTCCCACGCCTCGCCCGCAACGCAACGATGCCGCTCGAACGCGCCAACTCAGCTATCCAGCTCTCTCAGTTCGGAGGCCAGGTGATTGGTCCCGCCGTTGCCGGAACGCTGATTGGCTTCGTTGGCGCGGCCAGTGTCCTCTACATCAACGCCGGAACGTTCGCCGTCTCCGCACTGCTGATCGGGCTTGTCATCGCCTATCCGTCGCGACGTGACGCCAGCGACGAACACGTCGCCGAGCAGCAGCCGTCGTCGATCATGGCCGACGTCAAGGAAGGAATCCGCTACATCGTCCGTGACCCGTTCATCAGCGCCCTCCTCTCCATCGCGGTCTTCGCCAACTTCCTCTTCTCACCGCTCCTGGCGGTAGTCCTGCCGGTCTTCGTCAAGGAGCAATTCGATAGCGCGACCGCGTTTGGTCTGCTGGCAGCGTCATTCGGAGCAGGCTCTGTCATCGGCACGATCTTCTACGGCGTCTTCGGCGAACGGCTGCCACGCTATCCGATCTACGTTGGCGGCTCGATTCTCCTGACGACCGGCATGTGGATCCTGCCGTTCTCGACCTCGCTGGCGATAAGCATTACCGGCGCGCTCGTAGCAGGTCTCTCGCTTGGCCCGTTCAACATCGTCTCGACCGTCGCCCTTCAGGAACGCGTCCCCGAGGACATGCTGGGACGGGTAATTGGCGCGCTGTCGATGACATCGCTCGCCTCACCGCTCGGCGTCCTCCTGGCAGGCATCGGCATCGACACCATCGGCATCCGGCCAACGATGACGTTCATCGCAGGCGGCGTGACCCTGATCGCCCTGGTCATCTTCATCCACCCGGACCTTCGCAAAGTCGAACGTCCAACGGAAATGGAAGCGCAATGACATTAACGACAACGCATGCACCACGAATCGATGAGGTCCCTCAGCAGGCAACGGAAGGAGACTATATGAATCACACCACTGACGCCGCGATCGTCGCCCGCAACCTGCACCGGGTCTTCCGGGTCGGCGGCTCGCTGGGCCGCCGCGGGTCCGATCTGGTCGCCGTCCACGACATCTCATTCAGTGTCCCGAAGGGAACGATCTTCGGGATGCTCGGCCCGAACGGTGCCGGAAAAACGACGACGATCAAGATGCTCTCGACGCTCCTGATCCCAACCTCGGGATCAGCGACCGTCGCCGGTTACGACGTCCAGCGTCAGGACCGCCAGGTCCGCCGCCAGCTGGGAGTCGTCCTTGGTGGTGACCGCGGGCTGTACATGAAGATCTCGGCCATCGAGAACCTGCGCTACTTCGGCAACCTGTACGGCATGCGCAAGGCCGACATCGAGCAACGCGCACTCGAATTGCTCGACCTCGTCAACCTCTCGGACCGCGCCGGCCAGCGCGTCGAGGGATTCTCGCGCGGTATGAAGCAGCGCCTCCATCTCGCCAAAGCACTGCTCCACAACCCACCGATCCTGTTTCTGGACGAGCCAACCATCGGCCTCGATCCTGCCTCCGCAGTCGACCTCCGTCGGGCGATTGGCGCGCTTGTCCCGGATCACACGGTCCTGCTGACTACCCACGACATGCACGAGGCCGACCTGCTCTGCCGCGAGATCGCCATCGTTGACCATGGCCGGATTGTCGCGCAGGGAACCCCGACCGAACTGAAGGCCCGCGTCGAGGAGGGACGGCGCGTCGTCATCTCGACCCAGCAACCCCTCAACGGCCACTACGGCGAAGTGGCAGCCCGTCTGAGCCTGATCGCTACCGTCCAGGCCGTCCAGCAACAGATCACGGATGACGGCGGCAGCGAACTGACGATTCTCTGCAACGACACCGCGAACGCGCTCGATGAGGCACTGGCGGTCGTCCGCTCCGTCGGGGCATCGGTCAACGGAGTCCGTGTCCTCGAACCGACGCTCGAAGACGCCTTTCTCGCCATCGCCGGAGGGAGCCTTCGATGAGTGCTGTCGTTCAACAGGTCAACGGCATCAACGACTGGCTTCAGGTCGTCCGCTCGACAAGCGTCACGTCTTTCAAGCGGATGACCGCCTACCTCATCAATGTCATCCGGATCCCGATGTTCCCGGCCGGAATGTTCATCACCAGTTACGTGGCCTGGGATGTCGCTGGTGTCAACACGATCGACGGCGTCAACGTTAGCGGATTTCTCCTGGCAGGCATCATCGGTCTCATCTGCTGGTCATCTTCCGTCTGGTGGTCGGGGTCGGCCATCGAGAACGAACGCTACGAAGGCACGATCGCCGCCCTGTTCCTCACCCCGGCCAGTCGCGTCGCTGTCGTCATCGGCCACGGTCTCGGTGGGCTACTGTACATGATCCCGTCATTCGCCATCGTCGCGATGCTGGGCCTGCTCACCGGCGCGCGCTTCAACGTCGCGTCGGTCGCAGCGGTCGCGGCCTCCGGCCTCGCGCTGATCGGTGCATCGCTGGCGATGGGGTTCCTGCTCGCATCCTTCTTCATCCTCACTCGCCGCGCAAACCTGATGGCCAACATCATCCAGCACCCGCTCTACCTGATTGGCGGCTTCATGGTCCCGCGTGACCAACTCCCCTCCGTGCTCTACTGGTGTTCGGAGGCCATGCCAATCGCCCATGCCGTCGACGCATTCCGTGCCAGCATGCTCTCGTCCGCATCGCTGGCAGACGTCGGCAACTCACTCCTCGCGACGCTGTTAACGTCCGGCGCATTCGTCCTGATCGGGATTCTAGGAATTCGGAGAGTTGAACATGTTGCCAAACGCTCAGGCCAACTCGATCTCTTCTAGCACACCCACCGAGACGGCGGCGCGCCGGCTGAACATCATCCAGCACGAGTTCGCCGCCATGCTCGGGTCATGGCGGGCGGCCACCGGAGAGTGGCTCTACCACCTCGGTCGTGGTGGTCTTCTACAACTCGTCATCATGCCGATCACCCAGATATCGATCTTCTCGATCATCTACGGCTCGTCGTCCGACCTGTTCGCCTACCTCGTTGTCGCCCAGGCCGCCGCATCTTTCATCATGACGATGATCTTCTACAACGGCGAGATCCTCGACCGCGAGCGCGAGAAGGGCACGCTCGTCACGCTCTTCATGGCCCCCTGTACCCGGGCAGCCTGGCTCTCCGGATTCATCCTGGCCGGGCTCATTCAGACGCTCTCGATGATGACCGTTTCGCTACTCTTCGGCTGGCTCGCGTTCGGTGTGACGTTCGATCCAAACGTCCCCGCACTGGCCGTCGCGCTCGTCCTGTTCGTTACCGCACTCTGGGGAACCGGACTCATCCTGGCTGGAATCGGCCTCGTTCTCAAACGGGCCAACGCCTTCTCTAACCTCATCTGGCCGTTCATCGTCCTGCTCGGCGGCGTCTATTTCCCCGTCTCGGAACTCCCCACTGGCATGCGCCAGATCGCGTCAACGCTCCCGTTCGGTTACGGCATCCAGGCCATTGCCGATGCAACCCTGCACCACGCCAGCCTGAGCGATATCCAGTCCGACCTGCTCCCGCTGGCCGCTTTCGCTGTCGCGATGCCCCTCGCCGGACTCCTCGCCTTCGCCTGGCTCGAACGCCTCGTTCGCGTCCGTGGCGAACTGGATCTGTACTGAGACGGACCCCTCCCCCAACCCCCTCCCCTGGAAAGAGAGGGGGCTTTCGGCCATATGTGTCACGTCGGCCACTCCGAACCTGAAGCCCCCTCTCTTTCCAGGGGAGGGGGTTGGGGGAGGGGTCCCCAACTTTGACGCCACCATACCCCTCTGATACCGTTCAGGACTGCGCTCGCCGGAAACGCCCGCCGGGCAGGTGATTCGTTCCCGAAGGGACCACAGTGTGGAACCGGTTGCCAGAGACTAGGCAGCACCGTGCCAGCGGATGCGTGACCGCCGGCCGCTGACGACAGCGGCTTGTGGTGCGCTGACGCGCTGTCAACCGACCATCTGAGGACGTGCTCGGCGACCAGATCGCCATCGCACGTCTGTTCACTGTTGGGACGATCACTGTGATTACCCCGGACTATCCAGCCGGCGATCCTTCGTCGCGCCGGAGGCCGTGGCGCAGCCGCGACCTCGGCCTTGGTCGCAACAACGGCATTCTCTTCTGGGTCCATCTCATCTGGGGCGCAGGCTTCACGATCCAGGCTGCCCTCTGGACCATCTTCATCGAACGCCTCGGCGCGACGCCTGCCCAGATTGGCCTGGTCGTCGGCGGCGGCGCGGTCGTTCGCACGCTGCTGGCGATCCCGGCCGGTATTCTCGCCGACCGGTTCCCACTGAAACCTGTCATCATCGCGATGATGGCCGTTCCGATCCTCGGCGCCGTCAGCCTCGCGCTGGCGACCGAGTGGTGGCATGCGCTGTTCGGCGCGGTCCTGATGGACATGTCCGGCGTTGCCATCCCAGCCGTCTCGGCCTACGTCGCCGCAGCGTCGAAGCCCGAAGACCGGACTCGGACGATGACCTACATCTTCTCGATGTCGTGGCTGATCTCGATGACGGTCGCCCCTGCCATCGGTGGTCTGCTAGCCGACCGCTACGGGTTCCGACTCGTCTACCTCATCGGTGCAGCCCTGTTCGCCATCGGCATCGTGATGGCAACCCGCATCGATAACGTCAGACCAACGCAGGAACCAGCGACGACTGAGGGTGACTCCGCCAACGTCGGCTATCGCGAACTGATCCGCTCGACCGGCGTCCGCGTCATCCTCGCGTTTCACCTGCTCGTCCCGCTACTGGTCGTGATCGGCTTCGTCCTGCTGCCGAACTTCATGGAGGAGGAGCGCGGCGTCAGCGTGACCACCATCGGCATCCTTGCCTCAGTCGGCGCTGTCGTTGCGTTCGGTACCAGCCTGCTCGTCAGTCACTGGCGGCCCCTGACACGCCCGTTCCTCGGCATGTCGTTCATTCTCACGATCGCCGCGACCTCGATGGCACTCATGCTGACCTTCACGGCGCTCCCGATCGTCGCGTTCGCTTTCATGCTGCGGATGTCGTTCTCGCCGATCTGGTCGCTGATGGCCTCAGCCGTCGCTGAAGTCACACCCGAGCGTTTACGCGGTCGTGCCTACGGCCTGTGTGAGTTCGTGGTCGGCATCGGAGACACCGCCGCACCCGTCACCGCTGGCTCACTCTACGGTGTGGACCACCGCCTGCCGCTTGGCGTCGGACTGTTAACCACAGCACCCCTCGCGCTGGCAGCACTCGTAGCGCACAAGGCGAGAGGGCGATTCACGATTGGCGATACAGTGCCTCACACGGCAGACGACGAACCCGTGGTCGCATCATCGAGCTGAGCAAATCAGCGGACTCAGGCAGGATAGAGATCAGATTCTACGAGCCCGAATCAAAGTCGATGTCCAGATAAATGTCATCCAGCGTCAGAACCGTCTCAGGACACGACAACTGCATCTCGCCAGTGCCGGAAAACTCGCGATTCTCCCAGCCACCGTCCGATCGAAAGTGACGCTGGACCCGCCTCTGGTCCTGCCAGACAATCAGGTAGGTCTGCAGCGACTCAATCTGACGGTATGCGAACAGCTTTTCGCGTCGATCGTGGCCCTCCGTAGCAGGAGACAGGACCTCCACAACCAGACACGGCTTCGACCGATACAGCCGTTCGCGGTCGTTCGGGTCACAAACCACCATCAGATCGGGATAATAGAAGATGTTGTGAGCGACCTGCAGCTTGAGTTCCTGGAAGGTAACCTTGCATCCAGCAGCTTTGGCAGGACCCGATAGCGCAAGAATCAGGTTCCAGATGATCTGATTGTGACGGGCGCTGGCACCAACCATCGCATACAGTTGTCCGTCGATATACTCGTGGCGAACCGACGCGTGCTCTTCGAACTCGAAGTACTCCTCGACGGTGAGATATGGATACGGAGATGCGATCTGCGCCACCTTCGGCTCCCTTCACCAGCGCTCCGAGATACACGCTTCAGCATACGACAAACCCGGCCAGGATCACTCCCAGCCGGGTTTGGCACGTACTTGCCAGGTTGGTTGACTACGCCGCGTTGGCAAGCTCAATCAGGTCGCTCTTGCGCAGCTTGGCAAGGGCTTCCTTCTCAATCTGGCGCACCCGCTCGCGGCTGATGCCGTAGTGGTCGGCAATCTCCGCCAGCGTCTGCGGCTGCTGGCCGTTGAGGCCGAAGCGCAGCATCAGCACGCCACGCTCGCGCTCGGTCAGCGCGTCCAGCGACTTGCGGATCTGATCGCGGATCGCGCTCGAGACGGCTTCCTCGACGACCTGGTCCGACGCCGGGTCCGGCAGCAGGTCACCAATCGTCGACTCGCCATCCTCGCCGATCGGCTTGTCCAGCGACGACGTCCGTGGGATCGCCGAACGTGCCTGCTCGACCCGCTCGACTTCCATCTCCAGGTGGGCCGCAACCTCGGCGTCCGTCGCCGGGCGACCGTACTGCTGCTCGAGTTGCGACTCGGTCCGGCGCACCTTCGAGATCAGGTCGTGCATGTGAACCGGAACGCGGATCGTCCGCGAAAGGTTCGCAACCGCACGGCCGATCGCCTGGCGAATCCAGAACGTCGCATAGGTCGAAAAGCGATAGCCAAGCTCCGGGTCGTAGCGCTCAACGGCCGTCATCAGGCCGATGTTGCCCTCCTGGATCAGGTCGATCAGCGGCAGACCGCTCGAGCGGTACTTCTTCGCAATCGAGACGACCAATCGCAGGTTGTGGCGGATCAGCTTCTCGCGGGCGCCACGGGCCAACTCGAGCGTCTGCTGGAGGTTGTCGACCTCCTCGCCCGCCTCACGCAGGCGGCGCGCTTCGAGACCGGCGCGGACCTTCCGCGACAGATCAATCTCTTCTTCGTGTGAGAGGAGCCGGTGTCCGCCGACATCGCGGAAGTACCGATACACCGCATCGCTGGTTGCCTGATCGATCAGCTCAGCTGATTCATCAATAACATCCCCGACCTCAGCGTCGGCCGCCAACCTCTCGAGCTCGTAGGTGTCCTGAATAGCTCGCTCGGTCATGAGACTCCTTCGTTCCTGTTCCTCCGGCTGGTCTCAACACTGACGCTTGGTTGGGCGTGCTCGCGCCGAAACTTGGGTAGTGTACCAGCATCCATACAATATGTCAAGTAACTTTGGGAGTTTGTGGGATTATTCACAAACTCGCCTTCTAGCATAATGGACGTTGCGGATTTGTAAAGGGCTGCAGACCCGGCTCGCACGTCTGGGACGTCACAATCGCATCACAGATTGTGAACGGATACCAAGAACGTACACCCGATCCCTTGATCTGTCCAGCCTCTTTCGGAGAACCGCCTCATCTCCGCATCTGTTGCAATCGCGATTGTTCGCATTCGTTACGTAGAGCGGATGCCGGCTGCTCGCTACCGCCCGGTAGCAAGGTATCTCGCGCCAACACCGCCGAATTCGTGCCACCACCCGCAATCGTGGCTGAATCGAACGCAACAGGTTCCGTTATCGCCAGTTGGTGAAGAACGGTGAGAGGTTCTCGTACTTTATGTAACGCGCCCGGGTGCTGACCTATTCCCGGTACGGGCCGCGAATCTCGGTCAACTCAAGCTTGTTCCCAAACGGATCACGCGTGAAGAAGCGCGGTCGATTGTGAATCGGGTCGGCCTCCTCAATCGCCACTCCATGCTCGGAGAGTCGCGCGCGAACCGCCTCAAGATCATCAACCATCAACGCCAGGTGTCGCTCGCTTTGCGGTTGGTTCGCATCTGCTTCATTGAAAAGGTGAAGTTCGCGATCGCCGAGTTGAAACCAGACGACCCGACCCGGTGCAAACTCGTCCGGTGCCGGAATCTCCTCCAGCCCCATCACCCGTGAATAGAAGTCGCGACCGGCGTCAAGTTGGCCAGGCATGACCGGAATACTGACGTGATGCAGTTCGTAGCGCACGCGCTCTCCTTCTCTCGATCGCTCACCACGCTGATGACGTGTCCCCGCAATCAGCGTACACTGCCCCACCGTGTTCGCAAGAGGAGAGTCAGGTAATGGAAGCAACCGACCTACGAGACACACCGATCACCATTGTTGGCGCCGGAGCAATTGGCGGTACGGTCGGGGCGTACCTGACCGACGCCGGCTACGATGTCACGCTCGTCGACATCGTCCCCGAGCACGTCGCCGCCATGAACGAGCGTGGACTGACGATCTCCGGAATCCGGGGCGAGCGCACCTTCCCGGTCAAGGCTATCCTCGCCGATGACCTGCGCTGCCCGCTGGGAGCGACCTTCCTCTGCGTCAAAGGTCACTTCACGGAATCTGCGATGCAACAGATCGGTCCGCTCCTCGCACCCGACGGCTTCATCCTCTCGCTCCAGAACGGCCTCAACGAGGAGATCATCGCCAACCATGTCGGACGCGAACGGACGGTCGGCGCCTTCGTCCACTTCGGAGCCGATTATGTTGCCCCGGGCCAGATCATCCTCGGCAACGAGCAGACGATCTACCCCGGTGAACTCGACGGCACAATCACACCGCGATTGCAGGCTATCCAGACAACACTCTCACACGTCATGCCGGTCGAGATGACAACCAACATCTGGGGCTACCTGTGGGGCAAACTGGTTTACGGCGCGATGGCGTTCGCCGTCTCCTGCGTCGACGCACCCGTCCCCGAAATCATCGACCACCCGCTCGGCCGCCGCATCTGCCAGGCAGCCTCCGCCGAGGCATACCACGTCGCGAAATCTCAGGCCGACCAACTTGAATGGATCGGCGAGTTCAACCCGAACGCATTTGCACCCGGCGACGACTTCGACGCTCGCTCAACAGCAGCGCTCAACGAACTGGCCGACGCCATGCGCGCTTCGATCAAGCAGCACATGGGCATCTGGCGCGATCTGAAGATTAAGAAGCGCAAGACTGAGGTCGACATGCAGACGGCCGTCATCGTCGCCAAAGGCGCCGAGCAGTCAATCCCGACGCCAGTGAACGCCGCCGTCCTCCGGGTGATCAATGAGATCGAAGACGGTCAACGTGGGATGGAGTGGTCGAACCTCGACGATATCGCGTCATTGTCCGGCATCGAAAGTTGAGAGGATGGGATCGGCGCGATACCATCGCCGATCCCTCGCCGCGTTACGCCGCGGGTTTCCGTCCCCAGGCTGCCATGAAGACCATCGACTGGAACGCAAAATCCGGGTCCTGAAGCACGTGCTGCACGGCATCGAGTTCGGCGTCGGTCGCGAGTTCCAACTCCAGGATTCGATCGGCAAGTTGTTCGAACGTCAATCGCCAGGCTGTCGCGCCGGGAGTATCGCCACGCACGATGATCGTTCGCCCCTCCGCGTCAACTGACTCAAGTTGGCAATCGCGCAGATCGTCGGCAGCCCGCCGCCCGTACCACGGATCTCCACGCTCGGCGAGTACCCGGTTGTGGGCATGGACGACCTTCTCGAACAGGTCGGCCTGCGACGCGTCAACACCAGGCACCGCCGCTGCCGAGACAAAATCCATCTCTTCGACCAGCAGCCAACCACCGGGAGCGAGCGTCTCGGTCAACTTCTGAATCGTGGATTGCGGGTCAGGAAGGTGAATCAGCAATGCACGGGTATGGACGAGGTCGAACGTCTTAGACGGGAGATCATCCGCGAGGAGATCCATCTTGCGCACCGACAGGTTCGGATGTGGCAATGACTCCACGAAGCGGGTGTCGAGATCAATGGCCAGAACCTCGCCCTCTGGTCCCACTCGGTCAGCCAGCCAGGCGGTCATCGAACCGCCACCGGCTCCGGCTTCCAGACAGTTCCAGCCTGTATCGACGCCAAGCCGTTCGAAGTTCCGGATGGTCCCCGGATCAGCCATCGACTCAAGACCGGAGAGTCGCTCGCGAGCCTTGTCCCAGGCATTATCGAGTGCGTACTGTGCTTTGGACGACATCTTCGTACGTCCTTTCTGTTCTGTTCGCGCCTCTGCGAACGTAGATCAGTTCACTCGTGCGACGTGCATTGGCAGACCAATCACCACCTTTCCTTCAGATCGATGACATGATGCAGTTCATGCCCCGCAATAACGTAAGCCAGTGAGCGGACCGTTCGACACGACCATTCGTCCGGCATCTGGCGTTCCCAGGCAGATGCATCGAGCCCTCGCAGGAACGCGATCGTGCCGTTCCGGACGGCGAGGAACTCATTAACCAGCGAATCCATCGACCTCTCCCCGAATGCCGCGTTCTCAACATACGCCTCGAAGTCGATCGATTCCCACATCGTCGCGTCGGCCCTGGCGATCCGGAGCGCCCGGTAGCCCAGAACCCGTTCGGTATCGATGAGATGCCCCGCGATCTCGACCGGGTTCCATTCGCTTGCTCCCGGTCGCTCGACTGCCTTCTCGGGCGAGAACGACCGTAGGAACGCTGCTGTCTCGACAATCTGGGTCTCCAGCGTCTCGACGATCTCTCCATCAGGCACGAGCGCGATGTACTGCGCAAAGTACGGAATCTGCTCGTCGGCGGATGGCCGCACCGGTGCTACAAGGCTCATCGAACTTCCCATTCCAGATTCGTCAGACAGCGCCCGTATACCTGTCGTTCAACCATGCCCGCTTGTCGTCGTCCTGCCGCTCGGAGAACAGGTAGCGACTCCACGCCATCCGCTCGTGGCAGATGACGCCCAGTTCCCAAACGCATGCACCCGGCATGAACGCACCGTCCATCTCGTTGAGTGTGAAGATTTCTGGCGTCGCAAGATCTACCGTGTAGATCCGCTCCCACCATTCCTGATGGCCCCGCCAGACACCGACGATCAGGTAGGCCGCCGTGATGCTCTGGTGCAGCAGCGCGAAGTTCAACCCGTATGACAGGTCCCAGTCCGCGGCACCATCCGTGATCACCTTTCGGGCCGCTGCATCAAGCACAGCCGGCACTGGAACACCATCGCGATGGACGTGGTACCACTTGAAGATGCCGTCCTCGACAATGATGGGTGACTGCGGTGTGGCGGTCCGCCACTCATGCCGGTAGTCGGCGGGAACGTTACCGAGATCGCTCAGTATCTGCGCTTCGACCGGTGCGATCGTCATCCGTTGTCATCCTTCCCGATCGACAAACGACAGGTTTCCACCTTAGGCGAATCTCCATATGCGGCGAGAGCCAATTCGCGCCCGGAACCGCAAGCCAATCCTGCGCCGCTTCTCCCGCAACAGCGGCAATCGCTGCCCACTTGACGGCGACCGCGCCCCGACCTACCATCGTTCGTACCTGCGAGTAATCGCAATTACGAACGGTCGCCACGCACGCTACGGCAACTCTCGTTGAATATCGAGTCAGGAGTCCCTGATGCACCTCCCGGCGATTCCAATCTATCTCCACATCCCCGATGGCTTTCTCAGCACGCCAGTTGCGCTGGTCTTCTATGTCCTGGCTGGTATCGCCGTCGGTTGGGCGGTTCGGCAAACAAACCGGACGCTCAAGGAGAGCACCGCTCCGCTGATGGGCGTCCTGGCCGCCTTCATCTTCGCCGCCCAGATGATGAACTTCCCGGTTGCCGGCGGAACATCCGGCCACATGCTCGGTGGCGCGCTTGCGGCCATCCTCCTTGGCCCATCGGCAGCTATCATCGTTATGACCGCCGTCGTTGGCATCCAGGCATTGGTCTTCCAGGACGGCGGGCTGGCTGTCCTCGGTGCCAACGTCTTCAACATGGGCGTCGCAACCGCCGTCATTGGCTACATCGTCTACAAGTCAGTCGCCGCTGCCGGTCGCTATAGTCGTCCATTCGTCCTCGGGGCGACGTTCGCCGCCGCCTGGATCAGCGTCATGGTTGCGGCGCTGCTGACCTCAATCCAGCTCGTCGTCTCAGATACATCGGAACTGGACGTCGTCCTGCCGGCCATGATGGGTGTCCACGCCCTGATCGGCATCGGCGAAGGTCTCATCAGCGTTGGTGCCGTTGCGCTGATTCTGTCGGCACGGCCCGACCTGCTCAACGTCGTCCCCGAGGAATCAGAGACGGTTGGCTATTCGACCCTGTCTGGAGAGCGCAGCTAGCATGAACACCCGACGCAACTGGTCAATCGTCATCGCCGCCGGAATCGGTATCGCCCTGTTCATCACGCTCTTCAGCCCGTTCGCGTCGAGCAACCCTGACGGGCTGGAACGGGTAGCTGAGGATAAGGAGTTCATCGACACCGCCAAAGATCCCGGCTACGAGATCATCCCCGACTACACCTTCCCCGGCGTCGAAAACGAGCGGGTGGCAACGATCCTCTCCGGAATCGTCGGTGTCCTGATCGTGGCGGCAGTTGGGTTCGGTGTCGGCTATGGGATGCGCGCACTGGCTCGCTCCCGCGCCGATTCCCAGCCACCATCTACGCCGCACTCGTCCCAGGCAGGCTAGCCGGTCGTGTCGGTATTCGTCCTCGGCGAGCGCTACCACCACGGCAGCGGGCTGCTCTACCGTGCCGATCCACGCATCAAGATCGTGATCGCGGTCGCCTTCGCCTTCGCGATCACGACGGTTGCGGAAGGCGACTGGAGCGCCATCGCCGGATTCGGCGCGCTTGCCGCCCTAACCGTCATCCTCAGCCGTCTCCCGCCGCTGCTCGTCTTTCGCAGGGCGCTGATCGCGCTGCCGTTCGTCGCGGCCGCCATCCCACTCATCTTCACGCGCGAAGGCAACACCGTCGCGACGATGCCGCTCGTCGGTTGGACAGCATCAGCCGAAGGCCTCACCGCCGTCGCAACGATTGTCCTCAAGTCGTGGCTCTCCGTCCTGCTGGCTGTCGTATTGACATCGACGACCCAGCCAATCGACCTCATCCGTGGCCTCGAACGGTTACGGGTGCCGCGAGTGCTCGCCTCGACGATCTTCTTCATGTACCGCTACCTCTACGTCATCGGCGCCGAGGGCCAGCGGATGATGCGCGCCCGCGAATCGCGTAGCGCCGCCGCACCGGGCGGGTCGCGGTCCGGTGGTACCGTATTCTGGCGAGCGAGAGTGCTCGGCAACATGGTCGGCTCGCTCTTTCTCCGCTCGTTCGAACGCAGCGAGCGCATTTATGATGCAATGCAGGCCCGTGGCTATGACGGGACGATTCGATTCGCCAGCGAGCGGGCGCTCACCCGTACCGACTGGTTACTGTTCGCCGCTGCAACCATCCTGCTTGGAGGGCTCGTACTCTATGGTCGACGTTGACGACCGTCTGGCTCCAGTCACGATACTGAACGGCTCGCGCCCGCTGGCGACCGAGGTCGTGTCTGTCCGCTCGCTGACCTACGCATACCCGAACGGCCATGTTGCCCTCCGTGACATCAACCTGACCATTCGTGAGGGCGAGCGAGTCGCCCTGATGGGGCCAAACGGTGCAGGCAAATCGACCCTCCTGATGCACCTCAACGGGATCGTCCGGTCGCAACGTCCACGCGGCTCGATCGACATCTGCGGCCAGCCTCTCAACGACACAAACCTGCGTCAGATCCGCGCGCTCGTTGGCGTCGTCTTCCAGAACCCCGACGATCAACTTTTCTCGCCGACGGTCGAGGACGACGTCGCCTACGGCCCGCTCTACATGGGCTGCTCGAAGGAGGACATCCGGCAACGCGTCGAGCGTGCGCTGGTGGCTGTCGACATGTCGGGCTTCGAGAAGCGCATGCCGCACCAGCTCTCTCTGGGCCAGCGAAAGCGCATCAGCCTCGCGACAGTCCTCGCGATGGACCCGCAGATCCTCGTCCTCGACGAGCCATCCGCCGGCCTCGACCCCCGCGCCCGCCGCGGGCTGATTGCCTTGCTGGACACGCTGCCCCAGACGCTGATCGCCTCAACCCACGACATGCGCCTCGTCCGCGACCTTTTCACCCGCGCCATCATCATGGAAGAAGGCCGCATCGTCCTCGACGCCCCAACCGACGAGATCATCCACGATGAAACCCTCCTGGAACGGCACGGTCTGGAATTGCCGTAGCGCGTCGGGATTCGGGGGCATCAAACTGCCTATGCCCTCGATCCAGGAAAACGACGTTTGAAACCTCCGAATCCCGAATCCTGAGCGCCGGCGCCCCCCAAACATTGACGATTCACGCAAGTCGCCGTATATAGCAACCTGCCACGTCAGACCGGCCCGTCGAGTTGGACCCGGGAGGTGACATGCAGTACTTCCGCATCTACGCCGACGAGGCAGGCGAATCCCACTTCGAAGACCTCGATATCCCGCTCGATCAGGAGAGCAACGGCTCGTTCCTCTCCACCCTCATCCCCGCGACCGGCGTGATCTTCCGCAGCAGCCCGGCCGACCAGTTCATCGACTGGCATCCCGCCCCGCGTCGCCAGTTCGTCGTTACGCTCTCCGGCCATGCGGAAGTCGAAGCCAGCGACGGCGAAATCCGCCGGATCGGTCCCGGATCGATCATGCTGGCCGATGACACCACCGGCAAAGGCCACATCACCCGCGGCGTTGGCGACGAACCACGCCTCTCCATCTTCGTCCCGCTACCCGACTAAGAAGCAGACCCAACCAACTCCAGACCACATTCGCGGCAAGGTATGGCTACAACCTCAGCGGGAAGGAGGGCGTCAGCGCAGCGATCGCGATCGGCACGTTACCAATCGGCGTTCGATACCGACGAAATGGGAGGTACAGGATGCTTGCGCGAACCATAATGACCCGCCGGACGTTGCTCCAACGCAGCGCAATCGCAGCCGCTGGTACGGCGATGGCAGGAATCGCTGGCGTGTCAACGGCCCAGTCGGCCGGTGCCAGCGATGCATGGAACCCCGTCCATCGCGGCATCGAGGAAGCGACGATCGCTGATGTCCAGGCCGCGATGGAGGCAGGCACGCTCACCGCGCGCCAACTCGTCGGGATGTATCTGGAACGGATCGCCGCTTACGACCAAAGTGGACCAATGTTGCGTTCCGTCGTGAACATCGACGCGGCGGCTTCCCTGCACGCGGCCAGCATGCTCGACGCCGAACGCGCCGCGAGTGGCCCGCGTGGACCGCTCCACGGCATCCCCGTCCTCCTCAAGGACAACATCGACGTCACCGGAATGCCCAACACCGGCGGATCAGTCGCGCTTGCTAACAATTACCCGCTGCAGGACGCGACCGTCGCCGCGAAACTGCGGGAGGCGGGCGCGATCATCCTCGGCAAGACGAACCTCAGCGAGTGGGCGAATTTCCGCAGCACGCAATCGTCGAGCGGCTGGAGCGGCTACGGACGCCAGACAAAGAACCCCTACTATCTGAACTACAACCCGTGCGGCTCCAGTTCCGGCTCCGGCACCGCAACCTCCGCCAATCTCGCGATGGTCTCGCTTGGCACGGAAACCGATGGATCGATCGTCTGTCCCTCGTCCCTGACCGGCCTCGTTGGCATCAAGCCAACTGTCGGCCTCACGAGCCGCGCCGGTGTCATTCCGATCTCACACACGCAGGACACGATCGGACCGATGGCCCGCACGGTCGCCGACGCAGCCGCCGTCCTCGGCGCGCTGACTGGCGTTGACCCCCGCGACGCCGCGACCGAGCGCAGCGCGGGAAACTCACAGACCGACTACCTGCAATACCTCGACGCCAACGCGCTGGCCGGAGCGCGGATCGGCGTCCCACGCACCGGCGGTTACTGGGGCTACAGCCCCGAGGCCGACGCGATCTGTGAGGCCGCGATCGCCACCATGCGCGAACTCGGTGCCGAGATCATCGACCCGGCCGACATCCCGACCGCCGAGCAGATCGCCACCGATCCGGCCGAGTTCACCGTCCTGCTCTACGAGTTCGAGCCGGACCTGAACGCGTACCTCGCGACGATGCCGCCCGACGTGCCCTACCGGACGCTGGCCGACCTGATCGCGTTCAACAACGAGCACGCCCATATCGAGATGCCGTACTTCGGCCAGGAGATCTTCGAGATGGCCCACAACATCGGCTCGCTGACCGATGCGGCCTATCTCGACGCGCTCGAAACCAGCCAGCGCATCGCTGGTGTCGAAGGAATTGACGCCGTCATGGATCAGTACGACCTCGACGCCCTCGTCGCGCCGACCGGCTCTCCCGCATGGCCGACCGATCTCATCAACGGCGACCACTTCCTCGGCGCGAGTTCCTCACCAGCCGCGATGGCAGGCTACCCGCTCGTCACCCTCCCGGCTGGCTATAGCTACGGCCTGCCGGTCGGCCTGACGCTGATGGGCCGCGCCTGGAGCGAACCGACGCTGATCGCGCTCGCCTACGCGTTCGAGCAGGCGACCCACCATCGCCAGGTACCAGCGATGCTGGCGAACCGCGAACTACCGTAGCCTTCCGCCACAGCCGACACAACGCGCGGGCTGTATCGAGTGATACAGCCCGTTTCCCTGTCTTCCGCTCTAATACGGCCATGGTCAGTGCAGACCACCGCTGATTCCCAGCAGAAAGGAAGACAACGATGTTCGCCTCTCTCCGCCGCTTCGTCGTCCTGCCAGCGCTCGTCTTCGCTATCGTCCTCGGGATCGGAGCCGCCAACTCCGCCGAAGCCTTCCGAGGTCAATACAACCCGCCGATTGGCGGCGTCCTCCAGCGCGTCGGTCCCGATCTGATCGTTTCAGCAACCTACCAGGGCTACAGTCAGTACGGTGGCTATTACACCGACGCCGTCATCGTCAATCAGGGCAACGACAACGCCGGTGCCTTCTACGTCGGCAACAACGGCTCCTACCTGCCGGTCTCTGGTCTCAACGCCGGCGCCAGCACCGTCGTTCGCTTTTATCGCGGTAGCTACTGCGAAACTGGCGGCACCGTCATGGCCGACGCCTTCAACCAACTCTACGAACTGGCCGAGGGCAACAACTCCCGCACCTGGTCCATCATCTGCTAGTCGATAGCGCAACAGCACACGCGAACGACCCGGTTGGCGATAGATGTCGCCAACCGGGTCGCTCACATTTTGAGCCGTGAGCGATAACGCACGCAGCGCACGAAAAAGACCGGGCCCGAGGGTGCTTTCCGGCAACACGGCCGCCACACATGTGTCCTTCCAGACACCCTCGGACTCGGTCAGTCAGTTCAACGCAACCGTCGCGCGGGTTATTCCCCGTCGGGACGTGGGACGTGGGACGCGGGACGCGGGACGCGAAGATCAGGAACAATCCGCATCACGCATCACGCATCACGCATCTCAACCCCTCGCGTCCCGCGTCCCCCGTCCCACGTCCCGTCACGCCTGATTCCCCGGAATCAACCGCTCAATAATCACCACATCCCGCCAGACTCCATCGAGTTGGGCATGCTTCACGTATGTGCCGACCTCGCGGAACCCGCAGGCGGCAGCCAGTCGCAGGCTGCCGGTGTTCTCCGGAAACACCCGGCTCAACAGCTTCCAGAAGCCAGCCCGCTCTGCAGCCTCGATCAGCGCGGGTAGCAACACGAGGCCAACCCCAGCCTTGCGCCAGTCCTCATGGACATAGATCGAGAACTCACCGATCCCCGCATAGCATTCGCGTGGCCGGTAGGTCGAGACGCTTGCCCAGCCAACGACCGTGTCATCCACGACCGCAACCAGGTAAGGGAATCGCCCTTCTCCGGCGCGCAATGTCTCGGTAATGTCATCTGGCATCCGCAACCGGGTCTCGAACGTCGCCTGCCGTCCGAGAATCCCCTGGTTGTAGATCTCAGCGATGGCCGCTGCATCAGTACCTGTCGCGGGACGAATCGTCACACTGCTCGGATCAACCCGGTCCTTCATCGCGCCCCCAGACCATCGATTCATCTTCTCCTCAGGTTTGTCGTGCATCATACGATCTGAGGCTGCGTCCGTTATCGTCGGACCGCCCAACCGTGACCTGATGCGACTGTGCGGGAACTACAAGTGCCAGCTGCCACGTATTACTTATAGCGGCAGCCGTTCAACCGCGTCGTCGCCAACGTGCTGAATAGCCGCAGATCGGCGTATTGAGCGCCGAATAACGATTTGCAGACGATCGCGTAACTCTGTCTGATCATCGGGATTGTGCTGACGTAAAGGGGTAAGCCCGCGTGACGGGAGCCGGAGACCGGTACAAAATCGAGCCTGTGCCCGGCACGACCGACGTGGTCGATGAAGGTGCGCTGGTTGCTGCCGCAAAACGCGACCCGCGCGATTTCGGCCCCCTCTACGAACTGTATGTGGACCGGATCTACCGTTTCGCCTACCGGCGCGTCGGCACGCACCACGAGGCGGAGGACATCACTGCCCAGACGTTCCAGCAGGCGCTTCAGGCGCTGCCGGCCTATGAGTGGCGCGGCCTGCCCTTCGGGGCCTGGTTGTTCCGCATCGCCGGTAACATCATCAATCGACGTGGCCGAACGAGCGGTCGCGAGGTTGCGGTCGAGGATGTCACGGTGTTCAGTGGCTACGAAGAAATGGACGACGATCCTGCCGATCTGGCATGGCGATCCGAACAGGCGGAGGAACTGGCCGGGAAGATCCGGCACCTGCCGCCCGATCAGCAGAGGGTGCTCGTGTTGAAGTTCTCGCACGGCATGAAGAACCGCGAGATCGGAGACCTGATGGGCCGCTCCGAAGGCGCCGTCAAGCAACTCGTCCACCGCGCGCTCGTCACCTTACGCGCGTCGATGGAGCGCACCTATGCCTGACGGCACGCCGTCTCGCCGCATTGACGCCGGTAGCGACAGGACCGAACACCTCAACTCCGCCATCGACCGGATGATGGCCGGTGGGCCGACGCCTGTCCTCAACGACCCTGAACTTCACGAACTCCTTCAACTCGCCACCAGACTGCGTGACGAACTCCCGGACGACATGCCCGATCCAGCCTTCCGGGACGACCTTAAACACCGACTCACCCACCGCGAGCCGATCTCGATCACGACCCGCCGTCCGGCGTCGCCCGCACCGGCGCGCTTCCCATGGGTGGCCGCCATCAGCGCGATCGCGGCTGTCATGCTGGCCGCCATCAGCGTCGGTTCGCTCGCCATCTGGCTTGATAACGGCGACAACGACCGTTCCGGCGGCATGGAACTGGCCCGTACGCTCGCGAGCCAGCAGACCGCCACGACAATCGGCTTCGCCACAATGACCGCGGTCACTACAGAGGACGAATCGCAGCTCGTCGGCAAATCGACAGAGGCGAACGAGCCAATCGCTGAAGCCACCGAAGAACCGGACACCGAGCAGGAGGAACCGGAACCAACCGGTAGCGAAGCGGTCCCGCCACAAGGGGCATCAGCCGTCACGACACCGCTTGCGACTCCGACGACCACCAGCGAACCAACCGACGGCCCGAGCCTCGCCGCCGTCCCGCCAGTCGATTCGCAGCACGTCGAGCAGGGCCCCCGCCCGGCAGCCGATGGCAGCGGAGGCCAGCCAAACGGCGTCGAATACGTCCTGGCGACCGACCTGCCTGATCTCGGATCGACTGCTGACGTCTACTGGCTCGTCCCACCCCGCGACGATCCCGAATCCTTCGTGACGACAGCAGCAGCGATGCTGGAGATGGACGGCGAGATTACTTCCGACGCGCCGATGGGCCGAACGGTCTACCATCTCTTCGACGACACCGGCTCGTTCCACTGGACTCCCGAAACCGGCGCGTTCAGCGTCGTCATGACCGACGATGAAACCGGACCAACACTCTCGGTCGACGACCTTGCCGCCAACGCGATCCAGTGGCTTGAGAGCATGAACTACCCGGTCGAGCAACTCGGGCGCGACGTCCGGTCAGAACAGATTGACGACACGACCTGGCTCCTCAACATCCGATTCGACGCGATGCCCGAAATCGGCCTCGGCCATCACCTCGGCGTCACCATCTTCGCTGACAGCGATGGCTCGATCGTCGAAGCATCCGGCTACTGGCTGGAACTGAAGCAGATCGACTCCACCGCGCTGCAACCAGCCGATGCGATCTGGGAGGCCGTCAGCAGCGGCAACGGTTACTGGACCGGCGGCGGCATCGTCGAAGGCGGCGGCGAGTTCCGCGCCGACACAATGCGCGTCACCTACGTCCTCACCCGTGACCCATCCGGCGACCTCGTCCTCCAGCCAGTCGTCCAGACCAGCGGCGAGTTCGTCACCAGCGACGGCGCGTCCAGCGCCCGCATCTCCTGCTTCGTCCAGGCCGCCCGCAACGACTAGCGCCCCACGTCACGGCGCTGACCCGGCAGTGCACCATCGGCTCGTGGATTCGCTGTGACCGTTAGATTCAGGCGTCCAGACGCGGGTTACGCTTGACAACACCGTTGCTAGTTCGCCATCCTTCATGTCAGGGGCCGTTGCAGGCGGTCCCTGACTCCAACCATGCATTGCGGCGATGGTGGATCGCGCTTCGTGCGCATCGCTTCCGCATGCCCGCGTAAGGAATTTGATGAACTTCAGCAACGAACCACGCCCACCGCTGCTTCCACATCCGCGTGTCCTGCGGGTGATCACCCCATTCCAGAATTTCATACATACTGAAGCGTCCGGTGGAATCCTCCTGTTTATCGCCACGATCATCGCGCTCATCTGGGCCAACTCCCCATGGAGCAGCGACTACTTCGACTTCTGGCACTCCTACGTAACGATTCAGCTTGGCGACTACGGCATGTCAATGAGCCTCGGCCACTGGATTAACGACGGCCTGATGGCGATCTTCTTCTTCGTAGTCGGGCTCGAAATCAAGCGTGAGTTCCTCGTCGGCGAACTCTCCTCGTTCCGGCAAGCGCTCCTACCGATCGTCGCTGCCGTTGGCGGCGCCCTCTTACCTGCCATCATCTACATTGCGATGAACGCTGGCAGCGAAGGCTCTCGCGGCTGGGGTGTCCCGATGGCGACCGATATCGCCTTCGCGCTTGGTGTCCTTGCCGTTCTCGGCAGCCGCGTCCCCACCGGACTGAAAGTCTTTCTCACCGCACTCGCCATCGTCGACGACATCCTCGCGGTACTCGTCATCGCGATCTTCTATACCGACTCGATCAAACTCGAATATCTGCTGCTCGGCCTCGGCATCATCCTCCTCCTGCTGATCTTCAACCACGCTGGGATTCGTCAGACCGTCATCTACGGGGTCCTCGGTCTCGTCGTCTGGATCGCCTTTATCGAATCAGGAGTCCACGCCACCGTCGCTGGCGTCTTACTAGCGATGACGATCCCATCACGCACGCGCATTGATAGCGACGAGTTCGTTGAGCGCAGCCGCGGCGCAATAGACGAGTTCGAGAATGCATCCGCCATCGGTGGGACGAACATGCTGACCAACAAGGGGCACCTTGCGGCACTCCATGAACTCGAAGTCGTGTCCGACCACGCCCAGGCGCCGATGCAGAAACTGGAGGAGAATCTCCACGGCTGGGTCGCCTTCCTGATCGTTCCGATCTTCGCGCTCGCAAACGCTGGTGTCTCCATCGGCGATAACATCGATGAGGCGTTGACCAGTTCAATCAGCCTCGGTGTCGTCTTCGGACTTTTCTTCGGGAAGCAGATCGGTATTACCCTGACGACCTGGGCGCTTGTGCGGGCGGGCTACAGTTCCTTGCCAGAAGGCGTCAACTGGCGACAGATCTACGGCGCCGCGTGTCTGGCAGGCATTGGCTTCACGATGTCGCTCTTCATCGCTGACCTGGCCTTCATTGACGAACAGAACCTCGCGATCGCCAAGATCGGCATTCTCGGGGCGTCGATCATCGCCGGCGTCGTCGGTTTCACACTGCTCCGCCTGACCACGAAGCCACAACCCGAACCAGTCGCCCCCGCGTCGACCTGAGTCGATCGAGCAGTCGCCATGCGCCAACTGACTGACTATGCACGCAAGACGGACCGATCCTTGATCGGTCCGTCTTAACGCTCCATCCGCGTGAACCCAGCCACGCTGCCCGCTACCTCGCCAGCGACCACGCGTCGTACACGGCCCGCGAGATATGCCCGTTCAGCACCATCCCCGGATGCTCGGGATGGAACCGCGTATCAGGATTTCCCTCGGTCATTAGCGCGATCACCCAGCGTGGCCCATCCTCGATCTCGACGATTCCGGCATCCACCCGCACCGCGCCACCGTCGTCGAACATGAAGCCACTCTTGGAGCGCACGACCAGCGGCCCACGATGCACGTACCCCTCGCGCCCGTACTGGTGAAACGGCAGGTACCGCGCAATTTGCTCGTGATACTGCTGGGTCCCGAGAATGTCCCGCATCGACTGGCACGCTTCCGGTGAGATCAATGCGTCGGTCGCGATCAACGACAGCAGATGGACCAGATCACGCGGCGTGCTGGACGCGTAGTCGCGAGCGCTCCGGTTGCTCGACCGATCGAACGGAAAGTGGGTATCCACCATCCCCCACTCGTGCGCCGACGTCTCGATCTGCTCCCGCCCCAGTAGCCGCACCAGCACCGCCGTCGACGTGTTGTCGGACAGCGCGATCATCAACGTCGCGTGATCCCGCACCGTCGCTAGCACGCCACCGGACAAGTCCTTCAAAATCCCGGACCCACTGCGACGATCCTCCGGCTGCATCTCCACAACGTCATCGAGGTCGATCAACCCAGCGTCAACCTGCCGGAACAACTCCGCCAGCACGACCACCTTGATCGTCGACGCCGTCGGCATCACCCGCTCCGCCCGGTACCCGAACTCCTTCCCCGTCCCCAGGTTCCGCGCCAGAAACGCCACCTGACCCTCGAACGCATCAATCAGATCCTTGACCGCAACATCGACATCCATCCGCTTTTCCCGTCACTCACGAACGAAAACAATCATGGACCGTCGCGGCAGCATTGCTCGCTTGATGTGATCAACGGCGAGGGCTCGATCAGGAAGACGAGGCGAAGTGCCTCATCGCTGAACACGAATGAGCAACCCATATCCCGACTTCGGGATACGACGATCCAGAGATGATGCTAACGCAGGGTGGTCTTTCGCACGAGGTGCTGGAGGCTAGTGATCGCCGAACAACTTCTTCTGTAGGTCGGACACGCGCTTGCGGCGGCGGGCCGTCTCGTCGCTGTCTGGGGCGAGCGACATCGTCAGGACATCGCCGACGCGTGTTCCAGGGGGAAGGAGCGAAAGCGGGACGACCATCTCGCTGTCGTCGTCACCGATCAGGACGGCAACGCGCTCGTTGTTGGCGTTGAGTTCGATCTCATCGACCGTCATCCGCCGGGACTCGTCGCTCACGATCCGTCCTCCGTCCCGACCACTTGCACCTGATACGCCTCGCCGTTGCTGCGCACCTCGATCGTTCCGTCGAGGTCGGTCCGGTAGACGCGGATCGAACGGAAGCGCAACCGCTGGATCACTTCGTCGCGCGGATGCCCGTACTGGTTGTCCAGACCAACCGGGATGATCGCTACCGTCGGCGAGATCGCGTCGAGGAAGTCAGCCGTGCTGGACGTATTGCTGCCATGGTGCGGCACGACCATCACATCCGCCCGCAGCAGATCGTCCTCGTCGGCCTCGACCAGCGCTTCTTCTGCATTGTCCTCGATGTCGCCAGTGATCAGGAACGCGACATCGCCATGCGTGATGCGGATCACGATGCTGTTGTCGTTCCGGCTCTCTTGTGAACCATCCATCATCAGCGGATCGACCGGCCAGAGAATCTCCGCCGTGACATCCGGCCCGAGATCGAGCGTCCCGCCACGCCTGGCGCGAATCGGCTCGATGCCCATCTCTGCGACTATCTCCAGCGAGGCAGCGTAAGTCTGGTTTGTCGTCGAGACGACCGGGTCGACCCAGGCGCCAACTTCCATCGCCTCCAGAATCGCTGGCATCCCGCCGATGTGATCCTGGTCCGGGTTGGTGGCGACCAGATAATCGATTCGCTCGACCCCCTGCTCCCGCAGGTATGGAATGACGATCTCACGGACTCGCCCCTGCGAACGTCCCACGTCCGCGACCAGCGTCCGACCATCCGGCGTAACGACCACCACGCAGGCACCCTGTCCGACGTCGATCACACTGAACAGCAGTGGCGGGTCATCGGCATCGGCCACAACCGTCCCACGCTGGTCGGCTGGCGGACCGTCATCATCATCGCCAAGATTGACGACGAACCCGAGCGCGACAACCACACAGACGATCAGCACCAGCGACATCGCGATCGCCGACAGGATCAGGCATGTTCGTGCCGCCGAGGCATTGTCCTGACTCTGCAACATGCTCCCTATTCGTGAGAACTACGAACTCGTGCCATCCTGGCGGGTCACGTTCCAGACGTGCAGCACCCGATGGGCCGCCGTCACCTGCGTGGCAATCGCCAGGATCCACAGCCCCCAGATCGGCTGCGAGATGACGAGGAAGAAGGCCAGGATGATCACCCGCTCCAGCCGCTGGGCAAACCCGACATCACCCTTGATCCCGATCTGCTCGGCCTTCGCGCGGCTGTACGAGATCATCAACGAACCAACGATCGTCGCATACGTCAGCAGGATCGGAACCGTCCCGGCATCCGTTTCGGTCAGGTAGACCAGCAACCCTGCGAACACGATCGCCTCGGAGTAACGGTCCATCGTGCTATCGAGGAAGCCGCCGAAACGGCTGGTCTGCCCGGTCGCACGCGCGACCGCGCCATCCAGCGCGTCAAAGCCACCCGCCACCAGCACCAGGACGCCACCCAGGATCAGGTTGCCCGACGCGATCACGGCGGCAACGCCGACACTCAGCAGCACCCCGATCACGGTCAGCATGTTTGGAGAGAGATGAGTCCGGGACACGATCGTCCCGAGCGGTCCAAGCCGCCCGCGCACCCGATTGGCGAACCGCGTGCTAACCACGACGCCCCGCGATCTCGACCGGCCATGTCCGCTGTTCCGGACCAGCCTGGCTCTTCTCAATCGCCTGCTGATAGACGTCCAGCACCCGTTCCGCGACGACCGGCCAGTCAAACATCTTCACGTGGTCGAGCGCGTTGGTCACGATTCGCTCCCGAAACGCCGTATCTGCCAGAATCCGGACGATTCCCATCGCCAGCGCGTGCTCGTCCTTCGGCGGCGTCAACACACCGTTGACACCATTGTCGATCACCGCGCTATACCCCGCGTTGGCCGCCGCAACGACCGGTACGCCGCTCGCCATTCCTTCGAGCAGGATCAACCCGAACGATTCCCGCCCGGTTGACGGCGCGCAGAATACGTCCGCAGATGCATAGTAACGCGGCAGCATCCCATACGGTACATAGCCGGTGAAGATCACGTCGGTGACGCCTTGCTGCTCCAGGAACCGCTCGTAGCGCGAGGGATCGCCATGGCCAACAACGACGAGCCGCGCATCCGGGAATTGCCCCCGAATCATCGGCATCGCCCGCACGAGATAGCGGAATCCCTTCCGCGGCTCATCGTACCGCCCGACGAACAGGATATTGCGTCGCCCATCCATCAACTCCGGCAGCGGTTCGATGTGCTTCCCGTAGTCACTGAGCGAGATGCCGTTCGGCACAATATCGAACTCGGCCGGGAAGTACTCGTCCACAAACGACCGCGCTGCCTCCGAAACCGCGATCCGCGCATCCAGTTTCGTGAAGAACATGTCGAGGATCGCCTTGGTGTAGTGATAGAGCAGGTTGAACGGTCGCGCCGCATGGAACGTCCCGACATTCACCGTCCGCGAATGCAACAACGCTGCCAGCGAGAGCATCGGCGTCAGCGGCTCGTGCAGGTGGATGACGTCGAACTCCTCTGCGTCGAGGAACTGCTTGACCTTCCCCAGCACGAACGGCGAGAAGGTGATCCGCGCCGTCGACCCGTTCGAGGGCAGCGGCACGGCCATCCCAAGCTGGTAGAGATGCCCGTCATCCACCTCGCCGGTCTCCAGCGAGGTCGCCGCCAGAATCCGCGTCTCATGCCCCATCGCCAGAAACTGACGATCGAGCTGCGCAACATGCTCATTCACCCCACCGGGGTGTCCGAAGTCGAATGGCGATACGAGCAGGATTTTCACGGTTAGAGATCAGCTTTCAGCCACGAGCTATTAGCAATTAGCCAGTCGTTCAGTCGGTTCGCCTTCGTGTCCATCGCGCGCGGGCGTTGAGCCAGTCGTTCCTCAGAAAAGGCTAATGGCTAACGGCTAACAGCTAACGGCTACAAAAGCCCCCGATACATCCCACCGTCCACCTGAATGAAGACGCCGGTGACGTAACTCGCGGCGGGTGAGGCCAGGAACGTGACGACGTTCGCGAACTCCTCCGGTTCACCGAGCCGCCCAAGCGGGATACCGGTCCAGTCGCGGTCCAGCGCCTCGTCGACCGAGATGCCGAGCGCGGCTGAGCGTTGCTTCGCAAGATCCAGGACACGGTCAGTCTTCGTGGGGCCGGGGCCGACGCTATTCACGCGGATGTTGTACTTGCCCAGCTCGTTCGCCATGCTCTTCGCCAGCCCGATCACGCCACTGCGAGCCGTGTTCGAGAGGATCAGGCCGTCCAGCGGCTGCTTGACAGCGATCGACGTGATATTGACGATCGAACCGCCACCCTGCTCCTTCATCTGCGGGACGACCGCCCGGGCCAGACGCAGCGTGCTCATCAGGTTCAGGTTGATCGCGTCGAGATAGGCATCCTCATCAAACGCCTCGAATGACCCCGATGGCGGCCCGCCAGCGTTGGCAACCAGCACATCGATCCGCCCAAACTGCTCGATCGTCGACTCCACCAGCCGGGAGATATCCTCCGGCTTCGTCACGTCGGCGACGAGTGCATGCGTCCGCCCGCCATTCTCGGCCTCGATCGCAGCCTGCTGCGCGCTGGCGGCTGCCGCTTCGATCGCCGCCTGATTGCGCGAGCACATCACGACGGTTGCGCCCTCGCGGGCCAGTTGGGTCGCGCTGGCGCGGCCAAGTCCCTTGCTGGATGCCGCGACAATCGCGACCTTCCCCGACAGCCCAAGATCCATTGGCCGTACCTCCGCGAACTGTTCTCGTGATAACCGCTCGTTCCGAATCGGCATTGTAGCACCGGGGCAGCACTCACGGACCGGACAGCGCCACCGTGGCATGCTCCACGCGCTGGTGCGGTGGGTGGAAAGGATCGCCAGGTGCCATCACGTTCAGCAACGATCCGACGTTTTCGTGCCGGCTCCCACAGCCGGTCGCCGCTCCATGCTGCCCGTCGTTTCATCCACGAACAGGATCTGGAACGTCCCGCACTCGTCTTCGCTCTGCACTGGCTTGTCGTCACCGCTGCCGCTGCCCTCGCCACCCGCTACGCGCACCGGCTCGATACCGTCCCTGCTGTCGGTTGGTACCTACCCGAACACTCCGGCTGGCGCGAACTGGTCATCCAGCCACTGCGCAACTGGGATGGCTTCTGGTACTCGCTGATCGCCAACGAGGGCTACGATTACCATTCCGCGTCGACAGCCTTCTGGCCACTCTATCCATGGTCAATGCGTGTTGTCTCGGACATCCTGTTCATCCGCGTCGAGACGGCCGGACTGATCCTCTCCAACGTCGCCTTCTTCCTCGCACTGGTCGTCTTCTACCGCCTCGTCACCCACACCTGGAGTCGCCCGGTTGCCGATCGCGCCATCTGGCTGCTGGCGTTCTTCCCTACGGCCTACTACTTCTCGGCCGTCTACAGCGAGTCGTTCTTCCTCCTCTTTACGCTGCTGGCTTACTACTGGGCGTCCGGCGGCAAATGGTGGCAGGCAGGCGTGGCCGGAGCACTGGCGGCCCTGACCCGCAACCTCGGCGTTCTGCTCGTCATCCCACTCGGGATCATCTTCCTCAAGCAGCATGGCATCAACCCACGCCGCTGGCCGCGCACCTGGCTCGCCGTTGGCATCCCCGGCATCGGCCCACTGCTCTACATGTACGCTCTCTGGCGAACCTACGACGACCCGCTGGCGACGCTCGACGCCCAAAGCGGCTGGGCACGCGAGCAGGCAATGCCCTGGCAAACGTTCCAGATGGCGTTCGACCAACTCGATCTCACCTGGCTGCGCACGCTGCTCGATTCGCCGACCTGGTCAACGCTCACTTCGCACGCCGTCCGGTTCGGCTTTGCTGAGTACGAGTCACTCGATGTCGCCATCACATTGCTGGCAATTCCGTTGCTGATCTATTGTCTGATCAAACTTCCACTCGAGTACTCCATCTTTCCGGTCATGCTCTATCTCATCCCGCTGTTCAGTCCATCAACGATTCACCCCTTGATGTCGATGTCGCGGTTCGTCATCGTGATGTTTCCGCTGTTTATCGGCCTTTCCCTGTTGACGCGGAAGCAAATTGCGTTTACGCTGACACTTGTTCCGTCAATCGCGCTCATGGTGCTGCTGACAGTCCAGTTCTCCACATGGTACTGGGTTGCGTAATCCGCAATGCCTGCGGAAATCTCACCAGTGAGTTCGATCTGGGGGATTTGAGACGCCGGACAAACCGTCGTCCGGCCACGTTGTAACCGCCACACACCTGGGAGGTTCAATGTCCAAGTATCGGCTGTCCCGCATGGCACTCCTCTGCGTTGCCATCCTGATGGCATTCTCAGTTCTGGCCGCATGTGGCGGTGACGATGATGACGATGGAGGCAGCGGCGGTAGCGGCGATTTCCCGACTCCAAGTGGAGCCGAGCGACTTGCCGAAGAAGAAGCCAACGCCGACGATCTTGATGCAGAAGATGTCAACATCTCGAATGCCAAGGCCGTTGCCTACAAGGTGAGCGATGGCAATTTTGACGACGTTGCCGACTTCTATGAGAACGATGTCGAGGACGATGGCTGGACCGTCGACGAGCACGTCGCGCTTGGCGAACTCATGATCGCCATCATGCACCAGGACAAAGACATGGCCATCCTGACGGCAATGACCGGCGCCGCCGCCAAGCAGCAGGGCGCTGCCGAACTTGGTGATCTGACGGTAGACGTCAACGACCTTGCCGACGACGACATCCTCATCGTCGCCGCAACCTTCACCTGCGAAGAAGAAAGCGTCGACGCCTGCATCACCGCGATGGACCTCGGACTCTAGCGAGGGACCAAGGGATAAGGGACTAGGGATTAGGGATTAGCGATGTAGGGGTTAGGGAACGCTCGGTTTCAATCACCCCTAATCCCTAGTCCCTAATCCCTGATCCCTCAACAGCCACCGGCGAACTCCAGCGCCGATTCGCGCGAACTCCAGCGCGACCGGTCCGCGAGGATTGCCCAACACCAGCGGAATCCCCTGATCGGCAGACACCGATAGCTGCACGTCGAACGGGATTCTCCCGAGCACTCGGACCCCTGCGTTCGATAGCCTGTCGGACTGCGCGTACAGATCAATCGGCTCCCCACAGTGCGGGCAGGTCAGCGCCGCCATGTTCTGGACCATCCCGATCACCGGCACACCACGCTCGTTGAGCAGCGTCAACGTTCGCTCTGCATCCATCTGGGCTAGGTCCTGCGGCGTCGTCACGAAAACCGCCCCTGACAGCGGCAGGTCGCGTGTCATCGACTGAATCTCGTCGCCCGTCCCCGGTGGCGCGTCGATCAGCAGTACGTCCGCGTTCCAGCCAATGTCGAAAACCAGGTGCCGCAACAACCCGGCGATCATCAGTTGCCCGGTCCAGGCCGGCGGCATCCCTTCCGGCATCACGTAGCCAATCGACCACGACTCGACCCCGTGCCGCAGCACTGGCTGATGTCGCTTGGCTGGCGGTGTGAGCGATTGCCCAAGCAATGTCCGCATTACCCGCTTTGGCCGCTCCGATGGCCGGATACCCAGCATCTGCGGCATGTCCGGCGCGTTGATATCGCCGTCCAGCAGTCCGACCGACATGCCCATCGCCGAAAGCGTGATCCCCAGGTTGGCGGCGACAGTCGACTTCCCGACGCCGCCCTTGCCACCCAGGACAGCGATGATGTGCTTGCCCGCACCGAAGCCCCGCCCGCCACGGAAGACACGCATCGGCGTCCGCACCTCGGCCGCGCCACCGAACTCCTCGATCAGCGCATCGTAGAGCCGCCCAACGTCATCGTTCGATGGCTCGACACTCAGGACGACGCCGACCCAGCCATCGTCACGGGCAACCATCGAAACTTGGTCGGCAGTGACGATCGGTTGGCCCGATTCGCCATGCACACCAGCCAGAAGCCGCTGGACGTCGCCCGTGCCGCTCACCAGCCTGCTGCCAATCCATCACTCCGCGGATCGGAGCCACCGCCAAGCGCGCCCTTCTGCCGGTCGATCCGGATGCAGTGCGCGTGGCCCATCGCCGAGTCCCACGCTTCGCCGACGACGACGTTGTGTCCCCGGCGTCGCAGGTCCTCGATTGTCGCCTCACCCATTCGCGGCTCGACCCGCAGCCACGGCGTGCCGTCTGGTCCGGCTCCCGACACCCATCGCGGCGTCTCAATTGCCGTCTGCGGCTCCAGCTCGAAGTCGACGAAGCCGAGCAGCAATTGCAGGTGAATCTGCGCCTGAGCGTCAGCACCCATCGTCCCAAAGACGACCTCTGGCTGCCCGTCGCGCATCAGCATCCCCGGAATCAGCGTGTGATACGGTCGCTTACCTGGCTCGATCGTGTTCGGATGTCCGTCCTCCAGGACAAACCCACGTCCCCGGTTGTGCAGCAGCACACCCGACTTCTCCGCCATCACGAACGAGCCGAACCCCAGGTAGACACTCTGGATCAGCGAGACCGCCATGCCGTCCCGATCGACGCAGCACAGATAGACGGTGTCGCCATCGTCGTTCGGCGTCCGCGCACCGGCTGTCCGCTCCAAATCGATCGCATCCCGATGCCGGGTAGCCGCCTCCTTATCGAGGAACCGGGCAGCCGGGAACGGCGAGAAGCGCTGGTCGGCGATCCAGGCATCCCGCTCCGCGAATGCCCGCAACTTCGTCTCGACCCAGGCATGCACGCCTGCGCCGGTGGTATGCCCGAAGTCCGTCACCGGCCAGCCTTCGACGATGTTCGCCATCAGTAGCGCCGTCGCCCCCTGCGTGTTCGGTGGCAACTCGACCAGTTCGTATCCCCGGTAACTGGTGGAAATCGGCGTCACCCATTCCGGCTCGTACCGCGCAAGATCCTCGACCGTCATCGGCGACCCACCGGCGTTCAACGCCGCGACGATGTCTTCGGCAACCGCGCCGGTGTAAAAGGCGTCACGCCCCTCGCGCCCGATCCGCTCGAGCGTTGCCGCCAGCGCCGGTTGTCGCAGCCGCTCTCCTACGCCAATCGTCTGGCTCAGGAACGTGTTGCGCGCGCCCTCGTACTCCTCAAGTTGCGCCCGGATGCCATTGGCGTACCGGACGAACTTGGCCGTCATCGGCGAGCCTTCCCGCGCGTACCCAATCGCGGCGGCCAGCACCTCGTCCAGCCCCTTAGACCCAAACCGCTCGCTCAGCGCGGCCCAGCCGCCGACCACTCCCGGCACAGTCACCGCCAGCGCGCCGCGCTCCGGCATCACCTCATGCCCGCGCTCGCGCATGAACTCGACCGTCTGGCCGCTGGCCGCATACCCCGACGCGTTCAGCCCCGAGAGTGAACCTTCCTTTGGATCCCAGACCATCGCGAACAGATCACCGCCGACATGACACTGATGCGGATAGACCGCGTTCAAGACCGCGTTCGTCGCAATCGCTGCATCGACGGCGTTGCCGCCTTCCTGCAACACTCGCAATCCTGCCTGACTCGCCAGGTAGTGCGGCGAGCAGACCACGCCATTCGTCGCCCACGTCGTTGGCCGTCCGGTTGTCATCCGCTCCCCCTCAATACCTGATTTCACGATACGCTGTACCTGGTAATCATCGTCGATTGTCGCGCATCGTAACCGCCGTTCACTGCCCATCGCAACGCTCTATTGAAAAGAAGAAGGAGACATCCGTTGGACCACGCCGCGCTCGCCCGCCGACTCGACACCGCCTGGGACACCCACGAAACGATCACGCCACTCTCCGAGAGCGAAGGTCTCTCGGCAGTCGACGACGCCTACGCGATTCAGGCTGCCTGGACCGACCTGCGCGTATCGCGTGGCGACCGCGTCCTCGGGCGCAAGATCGGTCTGACCAGCCGGGCGATGCAGGAAGCCGCCGGTGTCTACGAACCCGACTTCGGCGCGCTCTGGTCCTCCCGCTACGTCGAGGCAGTCAACGGCACCGCCGAGATGCCCCATGCCACCTTCATCCAGCCCCGCATGGAGGGCGAAATCGCCTTCCTGCTCGGTCAGCCGCTCCGTGGTCCCGGCGTCACGGTCGAGGATGTCCTCGCCGCGACCGACGCACTCGCCCCATCATTTGAGATCGTCGATAGCCGCATCATTCGCAAAGAGTTCAAACTGGTCGACACTGTCTCCGACAATGCCTCCTACGGTGCGTTCACCGTCGGACCCTGGGACCGCGACCTCGCCAGGCAGGACCTGCGTACGCTCGGGATGCTCCTCTCCCAGAACGGCGAGGTCGTCGTTGAAGGCGTCGGACACGCCAGCCTCGGCCACCCCGCCCTCGCCGTCGCCTGGCTCGCCAACAAACTCGCCGAGTTCGACATCGCGCTCCAGCCCGGCGACATCATCCTCTCCGGCTCACTCGGCCGCGCCATCCCAATCCAGCAAGGCGACGAGTGGGTGATGGAACTCCACGGCCAACCGCCGCTGACGATGCGGTTTCCGTAACGCCCTGTAGCCCATCGACACCTACCAACACAAGACTCGACAGATATGTCGCTCGCTGAGCGTACCCTTGCTCTGTCGTCCTGAGCCGCAGCGAAGGACCTCTCCGGCGCAGGGAACAGGGATAGGGAAGAGGAACAGGAGCGAGAACCTCCGTGGGCCAACTCCTGTTCCCTGTCATCTGTTCCCTGTTCCCCAGGCAGAAGAGGTCCTTCGCTGCGGCTCAGGACGACAGGGCAAGGGGTGCGCTCAGCGAGCGACGTGTTCGCTGTAGACGCCCAGGAATGAAAACGGTCTGAGTACCGAATCGGTACCAATAGCCATTCACACCAGAGAAACACGACACTACGATTGCCTCAACAGGATCGTCATTCCATCACCCGGTCCACGAAAGGCAACATCATGGTGCCGGACGCACTCGTCCCCATCGTCATCGTCCTCGCGATCATCGCCATCATTCGAGGCGACGCCTCATCCCGCGACATCGCCAGGATTGGTCGATCGTTAGTCATCATCACGGCAATCGCCCTGACGATCCTCTACATCCCGACCGGACTCTACGAAGCACTCGTCAACCGCTCGGCCCCAACCTGGCTCATCGTCGCCACCAGCATCCCAATCGTTCTGCTGGCTGTCTTCACCCCGGCCCTGCTCCCGATCCCCACAAAGAATCGTCGCGATTCGTAACCAGCGCATCCGCGTGCCAGTGACCTAGAGTCACCGATGCCGCTATACTCGGCACTCGGCAATTGGCTCTGATCGCTCAGGACGCGGCACTGATGACGCTCACCCCCGGACGCCAGCAATACCTGCGACTGAAGGCGGAGCATCCGGACGCCGTCCTGCTCTACCGGATGGGCGACTTCTACGAGATGTTCGACGAGGACGCCCACACGGCCTCCCGCGTCCTTGGCATCACGCTGACGTCCCGCGAGTTCGGCAAGTCCTCTGGCCGCGTCCCGATGGCCGGCATCCCACACCATGCGCTGAACGGCTACCTGCGGCGCTTTCTGCGCGCCGGTTACCGCCTTGCCATCTGCGAGCAACTCTCAGAACCCGGTAAGGGTCTGGTCGAGCGCGACGTCACCCGTGTCCTCTCACCCGGCACCGTCGATGATCCCTCGCTGCTCGACGCCCAGCGGCCCAACTACTTGCTCTCGATTGCCGCACACGGAGCCCTGCTCGGACTCGTCTGGGTCGATGTCTCAACCGGTGCCTGCGAGTACCGCGTCATGCCCGCTGACGAACCGGCCAGCGTGACCTCCTTCATCGAGCAACTGCGCCCCGCCGAACTGATCGGCCCGGTCGCCGACGACCTCGGCGCGCTGGAAACCTTCACGATCCGCCCGGTCGATGGCGCCTGGACCCTCGACGACGCAGGCCGCCGCTTCGCCCACCAGTTCCCGGCCTGCGAACCGCTACGTCCCGCCGCCCTGCGCGCCGCCGCTGTTCTGATTGGCTACCTTGAACGGGGACACGCTGCGCTGCTCGACGCTCTCGAAGCACCGCTCCCGTTCGATAGTAGCGGCATCATGCTGCTCGACCGGCAGACACGACTGAACCTCGAAATCGACCTGCGACAGCGCGACCGGATTGATCTGTTCGGCCTGCTCAACGCAACGAAGACCGCCCCCGGAGCACGACGACTGCACGCGATCCTCGAACGGCCACTCTGCGACCGCGCCGCCATCGAACGCCGTCTCGACGCCGTTGCCGAACTCCACGCCGATGCGACGCTCCGACTTCGGCTCGGCAAAGCGCTCGCGCCGATCCTTGACCTCGAACGGCTGGCAACCCGTGTCGCCACCCGCGCCATTCGCTCCCGCGAGTTGCTCTCGCTGGCCGAGACGCTTGCAGCCGCCGCCCGGGTCAAGACGCTGCTCGACGGTCGCGTCCGCTTCTCGCTCCTTCGAGAAGCCGTCGCCGAAATCGAGACACTGCCGCGCATCCAGGCCCGCATCAACGAAGCCCTGGACGGCGAGTCGAACCGCCTGCTCCTGCCCGGCGTCGACCGCCGCCTCGATGCGCTCTACGCTCAGATCGACGCCGACCGCGCATTCATCCAGAGTCTCCAGCAAATCGAGCGCGACCGAACCGGTATCCGCTCCCTGAAGGTCGGCTACAACAAGGTCTTTGGCTACTACTTCGAAGTCTCCCGAGCCAACCGCGTCGCCGTCCCCGACGACTTCGTCCGCAAGCAGACTCTCACCAACGCCGAGCGCTACGTCTCACCCGCTCTCAAAGACGCCGAAGCCCGCATCCTCGCTGCCGAAGAACGCGCCGAGGAACTGGAAACCGCGCTCTACACCGATCTCATCCGTGACCTCGCCGCCCACGTCGGCGCGATGCGCGCCACCGCCAGCGCCCTCTCCACGATCGACGTCATCAACGCCCTCGCCACCACCGCCGCCGACCTGCGCTGGACCCGCCCTATCCTGACCGACGATGACGACCTCACCATCGAAGGCGGCCGCCACCCCATCGTCGAGCGGGAGTTGCCCGTCGGAGCGTTCGTTCCGAACGACACCGTCCTGACCGAATCCGAAGGCCGCGTCGTCATCCTGACTGGCCCGAACATGGCCGGAAAGTCCACCTGGCTCCGGCAGGTCGCGCTGATCGCGTTCCTCGCCCAGACCGGCTCGTTCGTCCCGGCCAGCCACGCACGAGTTGGCCTCGTCGACCGCATCTTCACTCGCATCGGCGCCCACGACGACCTCGCCCGTGGCCAGTCCACCTTCATGGTCGAGATGCTTGAAACCGCGACGATCCTCCAGCACGCCACCAGCCGCTCGCTCGTCGTCCTCGACGAGATAGGCCGTGGCACCAGCACCGAGGACGGCGTCGCCATCGCCGGAGCCGTCGTCACCGACCTCGCCCAGCGCGTCGGCTGCCGGACGCTCTTCGCGACCCACTTCCGCGAACTGTCGGCGTTGGCCGAGACGCTCGACGGCGTCCGCGCTATGCAAACCGCCATCGAACAACGCGACGGCCAGTTCGTCTTCCTCCACACGATCGTCCCCGGCGTCGCCGAAGCCGCCTTCGGCCTCGAAATCGCACGTCTCGCCGGTATCCCGGCCCCAGTCCTCGACCTCGCCCGCCGCTCGGTCGAGCAGACAGCCACCATTGCCGAACTCCCCGCCCGCCAGGTTGCCGATCCTCAGCCACCCCGCTACGTCCCCACTCCACCCGCAATCGACCTGGCCCGCGAGCGCATCCTCAACGACATCCTCGCCGTCGACCTCGCTCGCACCACCCCCCTCGACGCCCTCAACCTCCTCGCGTCCATCCAGGACCGACTCCGAGCTGAGGAGCCATTGGGGCCGCGTTCCATTGAAGCGCTCGATGACCGTCGATCGGCGACGCAGGCGGATTGAAACCCCTGCCGTAACTCCAACACGGTAAGATCACCCCATGAACACCACCCGCCCGATCCGCGTGCTCCCACCGCCCGTAGTCGCTCGCATCGCTGCCGGTGAGGTCATCACGCGCCCGCGCGCGGCCGTCCGCGAACTGATCGACAACGCGCTCGACGCCGGTGCAACCCGGATCGACATTGAGATCGCCGGTGGCGGCTACGACCTGATCGCCGTCCACGACGACGGTCACGGAATCCCCAGCGCCGACGCTCCGCTCGTCCTCACCCGCCACGCCACCAGCAAACTCGACGGCGACGTTAGCCTCGACGGCATCACGACCCGTGGCTTTCGCGGCGAGGCCCTTGCCAGCCTAGCAACCGTCGCCCGGATCGAAATCCGCACCCGCAATGTCGCGGAATCGACCGGAGCACGCATCACCAACGACACCGTCGAATGGATCGCCCGGCAACCCGGCACATCCGTCGAAGCGCGCAGCCTGTTCGCCGCGTCACCGGTCCGCCGACGTGCCGCCGAGCCAACGACTGAAGCCCGCGCCATCCGCCGCTTCGTCGCCTCAGCCGCCGTTGCCTGGCCGCAGGTAGCCTTCTCGCTCCGCACGGAAGGCCGCGTAACCCTCTCGACCTCCGGCGGCACGACCGTAGACGCCATGCTGGCGATCTACGGCGATGAAGCGACGCTCGGCCTGCTCGACGTCGGCCCGCTGGCCGGCACCTGGTACGAGGTTGTGGGTATCACCTCCGGCCCCGGAGTCTCACGCGGCAACCGCGACGGCATCGTCCTGACGGTCAACGGACGCCTCTGCACAGTCCCGGAGATCCAACGCGCCGTCGAACGCGCCTACGCCGATGTCCTCCCACGCCAGCGCTTCCCATACGCGACGCTCTCGATCGCAACCGACCCAGCCCGCGTCGATGTCAACGTCCACCCTGCCAAGGAGCGCGTCGTCATTCTCGGCGCGAAGGAGATCGCCGACCGTCTCGAAACCGAACTCCACACCCTCCTTGGCCGAACCGCCCACCGCGTCGCCGAAAAGCGCTCGCTCGCCCTCCAACTCGCCAGACTTTCCGGCATGCAGACTGCCGAAACCGGCCCCGGCTACACCACCGAATCGTGGAGCGGCCATGTCATCGACGCCGGATCACTCCCCCGCCTGCGCCTCGTCGGTCACGTCGAAGAAACGCTGATCGTCTGCGAATCCGACGCCGGAACCCTCCTGATCGACCAGCACCGCGCCCACGAGCGCGTTATCTACGAACGCCTCGTCGCAGGTTCCCCGGAACCACTCGACGACCCGGCCACCATCACTCTCACCATCGAGCAACTCGACCTGCTCGACCGCCAGCAGACCGACCTCCATGCCGCCGGTTGGCGCCTGACCGACCTCGGCCACGGAACCGTCCAAATCGGCGCCACCCCAGCCGATCTCTCCCCCGACGACCTGCCGGATGTCCTCGCCCGCTTCGCCGCCGAAGACACCCACTCGATCCTGGCCGCCTCCGCCTGCCACGCCGCCATCCGCAAGCGCCGCCCCCTCACCCCAACCGCCGCCATCGACCTTCTGACAGCCCTGACCCAGACTCCCACCCCCACCACATGCCCCCACGGCCAACCCATCATCATCGCCCTCGACCGCACGTTCCTGGAAAAGCAATTCGACTGGCGCTAGAGCATCTTGCGTAGAGGTTGCGACGGTGTGATGCTGGCCTGTGAAGGAGGTCAGCATGCGTGCCTATCATCTCGATCTGCGTGAACGAGTGGTGGCCGCCGTCGAGGACGGCACGCCGA
>Ga0180215_1000079_pt1 | contig 146792 bp, 170 predicted proteins | sample eDN3rd37CBELigBY_FD_128871 | JGI IMG/M metagenome (GOLD analysis project Ga0180215, IMG submission 128871) | Enriched backyard soil microbial communities from Emeryville, California, USA - eDNA 3rd pass 37_C BE-Lig BY (version 2) (version 2) | ecosystem: Environmental > Terrestrial > Soil >... | reverse complement strand
GTCGCTTTTACAACGGCCATGCATTCACCTCCATTTCAATCCTCTTTTTATCATATTTTATAGAAAGCTAGGCACATGACTATTTATATACATTTCTACATAAAAAAAAAGAATGCAATGTTTTCGCATTCTCTTCTATTTTCGTTATCATTTACTTAAATCCGCTTCTCTGAAAGTGTGAGTTTAATTGTCCTCTAATCATTTTTTTCTTTAATTCAGCATCTGTTTCCTTTTTTCTATAATCTCTCCGTATTTCATCTGTTTGAACACCTTCTTCTACTTTTTCTGCAATGTCCATTAGTTTTTCAATATCTGAAAAGGAATATTTACGGAAACCAGTTGAAGTACGCTCAGGAAAAATTAGTTTTCTTTCTTCATAGTAGCGGATTCTTCTCTCCGATAATCCTGTCATTTCACATACTGTTCCCATTGACATTACTTTTTTATCACGGTATGACATACTTTTCTCCATATGAATCCCCTCTTATAAATGATAAATTTCGTTCAGTTAATCTCTTTTTTACTTTAGCAACAGTAACCGTTTTCTAACAAGAATTATTTATTAAATTTTCGCTTTATTTATAATATTCCGTCTCTTACTCATGTTTTTTCCTAAGGAATGTTTTACCCCTAAATTTCTACGTAAGGAAAGTTCACACACAAAAATGCCCATAATAATGAAGAGACATCCTTTTTAGATGCCTCTTTTTCTTATTTATCATAAGGCCACCAGAAAACTATCTACTCACTCTGGTTCCCCTATCTCGAAACTGCTATTAATAAGTTCTATTGCTTGTTCAGGAGTAATTTTAAACTCATCCGCTACTTTTTTAATCATATTTTCTCTTATCTCTCTAATTGTCATTAAGAACACAACCCTTTCTCTTTGATCTGTTACTATCATATTATCAGAAAATTCATATATCAAAAGGCATTTGTAAGATTATCTGACATGGTTTTTCTAGTAGTATGACAGAATATATTACAACTCTTTTTTATCGTTGTTGATAAGAACTATATATAATATGATCGACATGAAAACAGAAAAAGCTGAAACCAAATAAATTGTATGATATCCGAATAAATGACCTATCTGTCCAAACAATAAAGCACCCATTCCAACACCTAGATCAAAGGAAGAAAAGAAGGTTGCATTTGCCATACCTCTTCTATGTTTCGGCGCATTCTCTATTGACCATGCCTGTAGAGCTGGCTGTACGGATCCAAAGCCTATTCCATATAATACAGCAGCAATTAACAGAACGGTTGTATTTAATAACCATGCTAATAAAATCATGGCAGCTACAATGAGAATAGTTCCAGGTATAAAAATTGCACGATGTCCTTTTACATCATATATTTTTCCAGCAAACGTTCTGGATGCCATCAAAGCCAAAGCAAAAACAAGGAAATACCATTGGATACCTGAAATTCCTTTTTGAGCAGTATATAATGGCAGGAAAGACGCAATTCCCCCAAAGGTTACTGTAATGAAAAAAAGCAACAGGGACGGTTTGAGTGCAGTTTTTTCATAAATATCCCATTTTTCTTTTTTACCTACTTGTTGTGTTTTTTCGATGGTTTTATAGCGTATTCTTGACGAAAGGAGAAACGCTATTAACCCTAGGATTGCACAAATCATAAATAATTGTGTATATGATAAAACCCCAGCTAAGGAAAGTCCCAATGATGGCCCAAAGGCTAATGCGATGTTTCCTGATAAGCCATAGTATCCCATTCCTTCTCCACGTCTCTTTGAGGGGATGATATCACTCGCAATTGTTCCAGATGCTGTTGTAGAAAACCCCCAACCAATACCTTGAATAAATCTCATAAAAAATAAAAATCCTATCGCCGGAAGAAAGCCAAAGGATCCAACGGAAACAATAAAAATCAAAATACCAGTTAAATACACAAATTTCCTGCCTCTTGTTTCAAGTGCATGCCCTGCATAGGATCTTACTAATAATGCTGAAAAGGTGAAAATACTAACAACAAGTCCAATTAGCTGGTCATTTCCCCCTAACTCTTCTACATAAAGTGGAATCGTTGGCAAGGTCATTTGAAACCCAAGGAAAATAAAAAAGTTTGATATACAAATTAATATAAAGTCACGTGTCCAAATCTTTTCTTTATGTAATGCATTTAATTGCTGAGAATCCAAAAAAGCCCTCCTCTTTCAATGTAATAAGCTATTATTTAATAAGGTTAATATTTATGAGACTAAATAACAAATGATATGTTTTACAATATATAATCAACTAAAGAATAAAGTGTTTTATTTTATAAATAATAAGAAGATGAAAACAACTTAAGTGACGGTTAGGGTGAGATAAATGAAATTTGGTTGTCATGTGAGTATTAAAAATGGATATTTTGCCGCTGCTAAACATGCATATACCATAGGTGCTAAAGCATTTCAGTACTTTCCGAAAAATCCAAGGAGCTTGTCAGTGAAAGTGTTTAATTTAGAAGATGCACATCAATGCTCCGGATTTTGTCATGAACATGATCTTGTATCCATAGCACATACACCTTACCCTACTTCTCTTACTCCATCATTAGAGAAAAGGGAACTAACGATTGCATCATTGTTAAATGATTTAGAGATTGCTGAAAGTTGTGGATCTATCGGAGTAGTTGTTCATTTCGGGCATCTTCTCGATGCAGATCATCCACTGACAAGCTATCAGGTAATGATTGAGATGTTAAATCTTGTTTTATCGCAATGGAATGGAAAATGCAAGTTGTTAATTGAAAATAATGCCGGTACATCAGGAGCACTGGGGACAACATTGGAAGAGCTTGTTCAAATTAGGAGCCTAATAGATAACCCCGAAAAAGTCGGATTTTGTCTCGATACTTGTCATGCTTTTGCAAGTGGTCTATGGAGCGGGCAACAAAATGAGGAATTTTGGCAAAAAGCAATTGAACTAGGTTACCTTGAATATCTGGAAGCTATACACTTAAATAATTCTAAATACCCGCTTGGATCACGTAAAGATAGACATGCGAATATTTTTGGTAATGGATTCATAGAAAGTGATGAATTTATAAAATTCTTTCAGTTAGATCTATTATCAGAAATTCCTTTTGTTCTTGAAACACCATCAAATGAAGGTGTTTCACACATGGAAGAAATAAACCAGCTCTACCAATTTGTTGAGAATAACCGGTAGAGCCGCACCCTTATCTGATTCCACAAAAAATTCATCCGAGAAATCTCTACATCCCATAACCAGCATGTTACGACCAAGAACTACGTTTTTGTAATGTTTTGCGCTTTCCCGAGAAATAAATTTATTTTATATCCTACCATTTTTAAGAACCTGTATCATCATATCAGCATTTGGATAACCGACTTCTCTATACTGTTTCAAAACCTTTTCAATATCATAGCCAACTCTTTCAATAGATGTACTAAATTCATTCTCATTAATTGTGATAACACCGTAAGATGCTTTGGTTACACCATCAAAGGGTAGTCCTACACTCCCAATATTCATGATCACTCTACCATTAATGTACCGAATATAAGGCTTATGAATATGAGCATAAAGATAAATAGTTGCATCCTTTTTCGATAACACCTTTTCATGTAACAGACTGTCTTCTACGTTTTGGGGTATCACTTCAAATAAACTGTTAGGTGTTGCATGAAAAGCAAAGATTTCAATACCATGTTCATTTAGGCATAACTCTGTAGGTAGCTGAGATAAATAGTCGATATCTGTTGATTCAAGGTTAGAACATATCCATTCACGTTCCTTGTTCATCATTACAAGAGCTCCATCAGGAACTTCTCCTTGCCGAACCCCTCTCACAATCCATTCATCAGCATTTCCTTTTATCACATCAGCTTGTAAGGATTGAATAAGTTCTAACGATCTTTTTGGTTCAGGTCCTCTATAGCATATGTCACCAAGAACACAAATTTTTTCAATATTTTTCTTTTTTAGATCTTTTAAGACTGCTTCAAGTGCAACAGCATTACCATGTATATCTGAAATAAATGCAATTTTCACGATCATATCCCTCCAAATTAACCGAATCTTTCTCTAGTATACCAATCCAGTGGTTTGGTAGCCATTTGTAAAAAATTGTTAGTTTAATTATTAAAGTTTCTTTTACTTTTTGAAGGATAGTTAAACAAAGAAAAAGAATAATTAAACAATAAGATTATAGAGAAGATGTGCTTTTACTGGAGGGGAACCAATGTTAGCTCAAAAACATATAAACAGCAATGTCATACCTCAAAGTATTATTCCATATGATCACAAAATTGCTCCATATTTGATTCGAAATGTTTTATTTCAACATATCCCGAAAGCAACACAACATATTTATGTTGTGGGAATTGGGTCGAATCAAATAAACGGTGACAGTCTCGGTCCTTTTGTTGGTACTCTCCTGCAACATAAATTCCCAAGTCATTTAACTGTGTTAGGAAATCTTCAGTCCCCATTAGATTCCTCAAACTTAGTGAGTGAAGTTACCAAGATCTGCTTACCACAAAATAGTTTTGTCATAGCTGTTGATAGTGTTTTAGGATCTAAAAACATAGTTCAGTCCATTGTCATTAAAGATGGACCTATTCTACCTGGTGAGGGTTTAGGAAAACAGCTTCCGGCAATTGGTGATTGTAGTATTATGGGAGTTGTCCTTGAGAAGGATGTTCAGGATCAGTCAACACTATTTCATACAAATTTACATCTTATCTACACAATGACAACAAATATTGCCAAAGGAATTTCTCTTGCAGTTCGTCAATTTTTTCAATACCCTCCTAATTATCCGATATTTCTTTAGGAAATAGCAGCAGCCGAATGCAGAATCTAATCACGAAATTCTCCATTCGGCACTAATTCTTATTAAATATTATTTTTGCTTTTAATTATTTTATCGAGACATTCTCTCTTTCATCAATTTTAGATACGATTGCTTCCGTTAGCTCTTCTGTTATTTCCACTAAATTTTTTTCTAATTTGGCGCTTATCATTTTTGCTAAAGCACCTTCAGGAGTAATATCAAGAAAACCTGACATTAACGTTTTATTTGATTCTAGAGGCTTTGCTTCAAAATATCCCTTTCCACTAATCTTCTCATTGATTCCGGTTAGGTTAAACTCCACTTTTGATGGTTCTAACCATGTCAAAATATCTACTTTTAGATGTATTTTTCTTTTTATAACACCTAAATCTGTTTTGAATTTCCATGTTGATTCTTTTTCACTAATTATTTCATGATCTATATACCCAGGTACAAGTGGTGCCCAATGATCCATTACACTTACAAAGCTCCATATAGCATGTATAGGATGATCAACTTCTACTTTGTATAAATGATTGGCCATTTATCAAACCTACCTTCTTGTTCGATTAATGATTCATAGATGAAAAACCATTTATACAGTACTTATTCTTTTTCATTGTCCAATATGTGTTTAAATATTTAAAAAACACTAACTCCCGTTACGAATTTCGTTTTCTCAGGGTTTTAAAATAATCTTCAAACAATTATCCTTATGTGAATTAAATATTTTATAAGCATGCTCTGCTTCTTCTAAAGAAAGGTGGTGGGTGATCACATCCAACAAATTTACTTGTTTCGTTTTGAGGAGATCGTATAATAAAGGAATTAGATGGATAACAGAAGCAAGTCCCATTTTTAATGTAATGTTTCTCGCAAATAAATCACCTAATGGAAACTGATTATATCTAGTTCCATATATTCCTACCAATTGTATTATTCCACCCGAGCGTACCACCTGACTAGCAAATTCAATGGCACCTAAAGCCCCACCCTGTAGCCTAAGAGCTGTTTCCATTATTTCGGTCGGTCTCATTTTCCCGCTCATTCCGACACAGTCAATTACTACATCAGCCCCACCTTTTGTTATTTCTTTAAGATGTTGCTCTAATTCTTTATCTTCTTGGAAATTAAAAACTTCTACATGATTCCATTTTTCTGCATGTTCAAGTCGATAAGGTACGTGATCAACGGCTATCACTCTTTTTGCGCCTTTTAACCACGCAAGTTTCTGTGTGATCAAACCGATAGGACCACAACCCAAAACAATCACAGTGTCACCACTCTTTACCTTAGCTTGCTGTACTCCCCAATAGGCTGTTGAATAGGCATCAGTTAATAATAATAACTCTTCATCTGCGACTTCATTGTATTCCGGTACTTTAAAGGTCCCAAAATTAGCATATGGAACACGAACATATTCTGCTTGAGTACCACTATAATCTCCAAACAATCTGGAACAGCCATAACAACTGCCAATCTCACCATCGAGATTTGATCTTAAACATTGACTTTCAAGTTTTCTTTTGCAGTTTACACATTCACCACATGCTATATTATATGGTAATACAACTTTGTCTCCCTTTTTAACATGATGTACTTCCGAGCCAATTTCATAGACGATCCCTATTGCTTCATGTCCGATAATATAATCCTTTTTCATACTTGGTATCATACCATGATAAAAATGTCGGTCTGAACCACAAATTGATGTATGAGTTACTTTTACGATGATATCATCCTTATTTTTAATTTGTGGATCAGGCATGTCTTTAACTTTTACATCCATAAACCCTTGATAGGTGACAGCCCTCATTTACTCTTGCTCCCATCGTTTTGATCAGTCACTGTTAATAGATACATAATGAGTGCCTGCTGTTCTTCTTTTGTAAAACCAGTAGTATGATCCACCCAAAATTCATGACCTGCTCCACTTATATGTGCTGTATTTAATTTTTGGTTTTCCGCATTTTCTTTGACTACTTTATGCCTCAATTCGGAATCAATTAACGCTAATAGACTGTTTATTGGATCTGCTTTCTTTCCTTTATATAAAGTTTCACTTACTCCTATTTCTTCATTTAGATTTTGACCAACTGCAACACCCCCGTCATGTAAATATGGTGCACTCCAGTATAGTCCAACTAGACTTGGAACTTTGTATGCTCCATCTGAACCATTATGCCCCCAACTTCTTTTTAATTGTTTTTCTTGTTCAACGGTTACAGTTAGTTCTTTGATAATTGGTTTTTCCGGTAGAGGAACAGGTGTTTCAGGGTCATATAGACCACCTGGGTTAGAGAAAAATTTTTCAGTGTTGTTAAACGCTCTAGCTCTTGAACTTTCTGTACCAATCTCTTTGGGAGACATTAATTGATTATTTGTTAAATACTGGCCTGCATGACATTTGATGCAACCGGCACGGTTAAAAACTGATTTCCCGTCAAGTAGTGTTTTTTCATCAGTATTTATTGCTGTTTTCGGCGGTTTTAAAGAATTCATAAAGGCGGACATCGAATTTAATTGCTCCCATGCCCGATATCCATCAGAACTTGCAAATAAACCTACACTTGATAAAAATGATACTTTAGGATAAGAGGGAGACTTAATTAACTCTAATACTCCATCTGCATTCGGGGTTGGATCTGCTTTTGCTAAAAAATCCGTCGGACTTTCTCCGCCTTCAGGATCATATCTATACCTTTTATCTGCAGCATTTTGCAGTAATATTGCCACATATAATTCTTTATCAATCCCTAATACTTCTTTACTAATCGTCATTTGGGAAACAGCGTCCATATTTTGAGCATGTGCGTTATTAATAATTGCGCTTAGTCCCTTAAAGGGTCCTAATTGTCCTTGTCCACTCCATCCATACGGATGGTCACCTAATGTAAAGACGTCAGGTGTTTGTACCGGATTATTTATAAGATCAATTGTTGTGTCATTTCCACCTCGGGGCCATTTCATTACTTCTTGATCAACATATTTCTCAAGTAATTGAATGTCTGGTAAAGCTAGTTCATCCCCTTCTGTACTTTTAACAGTACGATCTGTTGAGGTTATAAAGTCTTGTATATTTTTCATTTCAGTATGTGTAAAATATGAAGCAGAATTTGTAGCTAATGCCACAAGTAATCCAATATTTAAATCTGTATTCGGTATTCCATGAATTACCTCTTTCTGATCATCTAATGAAGAGTGACAAACCGCACAACTAATACCAGCTCTTACCTTTCCATCTTCATACCTAACCTTCACTCCAAGAGGGATTAATGCACCCTTAGGTACATCAAGACCTGTGTCAATTAAATCACCTTTATTTACTTTTAAATCACCGACCATTACCGATTTAGCAGCTTGTACTTGAAGATTATCTGTACCTTGTCCGTTTAATTTAATTATTGCCGCCGCTACATTAGGAAGTGTCAATGCACCGTCAAACATGCCCATAACATCTGTAAAAAACACTTCATTTCCGAATGTTTCGTCATAAAAAAGCTTTCTGCCTGTTTGAATGAATTCATGATCAGGTTCTTCCTGTACATTACTTGACATCTGGCGAAATCCTTTAAATGAATTGGTCTCTTTAGTAACTTCATTTGAGTCTGGAGGTACATATGCATATTCAATTCCTACCACTGTAAAATAAGCAATTGGGACAATCAAGCACACAAAAAGAATGGATAGTATGATGGATCGTTTTCTCAATTTTATTTCTCCTTTAGACTTGATGATAGTTATTATTTAACCATCCATTCACGTTATGCTTATTTTGTTTATTTTTACACCAAAATACCTAAAGCCACCGCAAAGAGACTGTCAATTGACAGCATTCCGCTCCTCCAATTGAAGACGAAAGATTCAAATGTATTCCATCTGGATTAAAGGAGGTTTTAACTTTCGATTTAATTCCAGTTGACTTTATTAGTTTATTAACTTCGTTCATATTTGATTGTTGTGCCGCATACATCACCTTAGTAGCAAAATCTTTTGATTGAGCAAGTTTGTTTAACACTAAACTTGCCTCTTTCATTAAAACTTGCATAGATTTAGCTGATTGCTCAAAAAGTGTCGGATCTACTTCAGGAAATTGTCTGTTAGAAGGGTATGACATGCTATAGTCTTGTACAGTACCGACTATTCTTGAACCATTATAATGAAGTATACGAAAACATATTGGACAATAGTATATTGGCAGCATAGTAACAGCTCCTTTTCAGGTTCTCCTTCCAATATACGGAAATCAGAAAAAGATGTGATGACATATCTAAACTAAGCAGTGAATAATAAACAACTAACTAAAAGGCAGGGAAAAGAAATGGAGGAAGTAAAACAACATTACTATTTTTTTAATACCTTTTTTCTAAATAAAAACCCTAAGAAGAAGTCTTAGGGCATTGTACTTTTATGAATAGGTAAAAGAAGTTCAACTTCGGTCCCTTTATTTTTAGAACTAATAAAAGATATTTTTCCTTTATGGAATTCAACAATACGATAACTTACAGTTAAACCAAGTCCTGTTCCTTTTTCCTTCATTGAATAAAATGGCTCACCTAAATGTTTTAAACGGTCCTCATCAATTCCACATCCGTCATCTTTAAACATAACCTTTACAGTTTTTACATCCACCATTTCAAGAGAAACATATACATTTTTTGATGAAGCTTCAATAGAGTTTTTCAGAATGTTAATAAAAAGTTGTTTTAATTGATTTGGTTCACAATCAATAATAGGTAGATTCTCATTTGCTTGAATATCTAATGTCACTCCATAAAGATTTGCTTCTGATTCAAGTAAGGACTTTACATCCTTTAACAGATCATTAATATCCTTTTTTTGAAATTGAATTTTTTGAGGTTTTGCAAGTACTAACAATTCACTTGCAATAATATTCATTCTTTCAAGTTCATCTAGCATAATACGGTAGTAGAAATCATTCTCTTTATTGCTGCTCTGAAGCATTTGTACAAAACCTCTTAATGATGTTAACGGATTTCGAATTTCATGAGCTACGCTAGCTGCAAGCTCACCTACAACTGATAATTTTTCTGTTTTTCGAAGCAGCCTTTCTGTTTCTTTTTCTTTTGAAATGTCTACTGCATATCCAATGATCCCGACTGTCTTTTCGTTTATAATCATTGGCACTGATGTGCATCTCAATATTTTTATTGTATGATCTTTCATTACAATTTCAATCTCTTCGTTTGTAAACGATTGATTATGGTGGATAATTTGCTTGTATGACTTATAAATCTTCCAACGGTCTCTTTTTGATATAATTGGTAAAACCGTTTTATTCAAAATTTCTTCTTTTGTAAATCCTGTAATGCGGTAAAAATGTTCATTTACATCTGTGAGCCTTCCTTCTAAATCAATCATATACACTAACTCAGGGTTAAAATCAAATAGAGATTTATACCTTTGTTCACTTGCTGCTAATTTTTTCTCAGCTAAAACTTTTTCTGATACATCTCTTCCCATCACAACTAATTCCTTACGTGATCCATCTTCATGAAAAAGTGGAATTTTAATGGTATCAAATGTTTTTACACTACCATCTGGCATAGGTATTTCTTCAATACATCTGCTTTTTGTTCCAATTAACCATGCCTGCTCATCAGATGTTTCACAATACCTTAATGCTCCAGCATAAAACTCAGTATATTCAGCTAGTTCCGAGTCCTTTTTTCCAACATAATCCATATTTCTTAATTGAAATAATTCCAGTGCAAAATCATTCGCTTTTGTCCAGCGTCCTTCTCCATCCTTAAAATTAACAAAATCAACCATTGAGTTAATTAAAATGCTTAGTTTATCTTTTTCTCGCTTCTCATTTTTATATGCTTCTCTTTTTAAGACTAAATAAAAAATAAAGATGCTGGTTAAAAGGACAAACAAGAAACCTTTTATATTATGAAATAATAGTAAGGCCCCTTTGGGGATATTTAATAGAACCAGAAGATTGTCTGTAGCAAGTATCCATACCGAACTGAAAAGCACATAATATATTAGAATTTTATATTTATTCACCTTAAATTTCTCCTTAGTGATTGGTTAAACTTACGTCACCTGTACGATTATTTCATCGTTATTTTATTTCAAAAATTAATTCTACTAAAAATGCACGATGTCGTCCAATAGGAATTATTACTAAAACATAGACGTTTATTGAAACGAAAGAAAAAGGATCAAAGCAACTAAATGCCTTGATCCTCGGAAAAATATTATGCTAATACAGTGCTTCCCATTAAATAACAATCTACTTCACGTGCAGCTTCTCTACCTTCATTGATTGCCCATACAATCAAACTTTGACCACGACGAGCATCGCCTGCTGCGAAAACACCATCAATGTTTGTACGGAAATCTCCATATTTAGCAGCTACAACATTGCGTGCAGTTTGTTCAACATTAAACTGCTTTAATACTGGTTGTTCTGAACCTTCAAATCCAATCGCTATAAATACTAGTTGAGCAGGCCATACTTTTTCAGAACCCGGGACTTCTTTGAAGTAATATAAGCCTTGTTCATCTTTTAGTTTTTCCATTTGAATTGTGTGAAGTTCTTTTAGATTTCCTTTTTCATCCGAAATGAGCTTAGTTGTTTGGATACAGTATTGACGCGGATCCTCACCGAACTTAGCTTCTGCTTCCTCATACGCGTATTCCATCGTAAATACATGCGGAGCCTCCGGCCACATATTTTCAACTGTTCGGGACATCGGCAATTTAGGGTGTTTACCAAATTGAACAACACTATTACAATTTTGGCGAAGTGCGGTTGCTACACAGTCAGCACCTGTATCTCCACCACCGATAACAATCACATCTTTGCCTTCTGCATTGATAAATTGATTATCTTTAAAATTTGTGTTTAGATAGCTTTTTGTTACATCTGTTAGATAATCCATTGCAAAGTGAACTCCGTTTGCTTCGCGTCCTTCTATACGTAAATCACGTTGCTTCTGAGCACCTACACATAGAATCACAGCATCGTGTTTAGCACGCAATTCATCTGCCGTAATGTCTTTTCCAACTTCTGTATTTGTAATAAATGTAATACCTTCTTGAGTCAGCAGGTTTACTCGACGTTCTACAATACCTTTATCAAGCTTCATATTAGGAATACCATATGTTAATAATCCGCCTGCACGGTCTGCACGTTCATAAACAGTAACTGTATGACCTGCTTGGTTAAGTTGATCTGCTGCAGCTAATCCAGCAGGACCAGAGCCAACAATTGCAACCTTTTTACCCGTGCGTTTCTCAGGAATGCGCGGTGTAATCCAACCATTTTCAAAGCCTTTGTCAATAATGGCTTTTTCAATGTTTTTAATTGTAACAGCCGGGTCAGAAATGGCTACATTACAAGACCCCTCGCACGGTGCCGGGCAAACCCTTCCAGTGAATTCCGGAAAGTTATTCGTTTTTAGTAACCGTTCAAGTGCTTCCTTCCATCTACCTCGATAGACTAAGTCATTCCACTCAGGAATCAAGTTATGAATTGGACATCCTGACGTGAAACCATTAATCTCAGTTCCAATATGACAGAAAGGAGTAGCGCAATCCATGCAGCGCGCTCCTTGTCTGCTTAACTTTTCCTCAGAGAAAGGAGCTGAATACTCTTTCCAGTCATCTAAACGCTTGAGAGGATCACGTTCTGCTGCCTCTTCACGTTTAAACTCCAAAAATCCTGTTGCTTTCCCCATCTTCCTCTCCCCTTTCTACTGTACTACTGCTTTGGAACGTGACGGCTTTGTCACTGAACCTTTTTTTTCAGATTTTGCATTTGCTTCGAACGCACTCATGATCGCCTCTTCATTCGTTAAACCAGCTTCCATTTGCTCAGCAATACGATTCATCATACGCTTGTAGTCTTTTGGGATGACTTTAACAAACTTCGGAAGTATTTCGTTCCAGTTGTCTAATACAAATCTAGCTTTTGGACTGTTTGTATAATGGAAATGATTTTGAACCATTTCGTTTAGGAATTCAATTTCTTTTTCATCTACTAAACTTTCAAACTCAATCATTTCACCATTACTAATCGCTTTAAATTCTTCTTTATTATCAGCAAGTACGTAAGCAATACCGCCTGACATACCTGCACCAAAATTTTTGCCGACTTCACCGAGGATAACTACACGGCCACCTGTCATGTACTCACAACCGTGATCTCCTACACCTTCAACGACTACATTAACTCCACTGTTTCTAACACCGAAACGTTCTCCCGCACGACCATTGATATATGCTTCACCACTTGTCGCACCATAGAATGGAACATTTCCGATAATTACATTGTCAGAAGCTACAATACTTGAATCAACTGAAGGTTTAACGATAATTTTACCGCCTGAAAGTCCTTTACCGATGTAGTCATTCGCATCACCAGTTAAGTGCATAGTGACACCTTTTGGAACGAATGCTCCAAAACTTTGACCTGCCGATCCTGTAAAGCGTAATGTGATTGTATCTTCCGGTAATCCTTCTTCTCCATATCGTTTAGAAATTTCACTACCTACAATTGTTCCAGCAACACGGTTGATGTTCTTAATGTTAAATGAAGCATCAATAGGTGTACCTGCTTCAATTGCTTTTTCAACTTTTGGTAGGATTTCAACCATATCTAAAGACTGATCAATTTTATGGTTTTGTTTAATTCTAGCTGTACGTGCACCTTCCGGTTGGTATAGAAGTGTAGATAAATCCAAATCTTTAGCTTTCCAGTGAGCTTTTGCACGTTCGCTAACTTCAAGTACATCTGTGCTGCCAACCATTTCTTCCATCGTTCTGAAGCCAAGTTCTGCCATGATTTCGCGAACCTCTTGAGCAACAAAACGCATGTAGTTAACAATATGATCCGGATCTCCAGTAAATTTATCACGAAGCTCTGGATTTTGTGTTGCTACACCAACAGGACAAGTATCCAGATGACAAACACGCATCATAATACAACCCATTACAACTAGCGGAGCTGTTGCAAAGCCATATTCTTCAGCCCCAAGGATAGCAGCTAATGCTACATCACGACCTGTCATTAATTTACCGTCAGTTTCTAATACAACACGATCACGAAGACCGTTTAGCATCAAGGTTTGGTGTGCTTCTGCCAAGCCAAGCTCCCAAGGTAACCCTGTGTGCTTAATACTCGTTTTCGGAGAAGCACCTGTACCGCCATCATAACCGCTAATAACAATTACATCCGCTGCCCCTTTTGCAACACCTGCAGCAATTGTCCCAACTCCAGCTTTGGCAACTAGCTTAACACTAATACGCGCATCACGGTTAGAGTTTTTCAAATCGTGGATAAGTTGTGCTAAATCTTCAATAGAATAAATATCATGATGAGGAGGTGGTGAAATTAATCCTACACCAGGTGTTGAACCACGAACATCTGCAACCCATGGGTAGACTTTATTTCCAGGTAACTGACCACCTTCACCAGGCTTAGCACCTTGTGCCATTTTTATTTGAAGCTCATCTGCATTTACTAGATAGTGACTTTTTACACCGAAACGACCAGATGCGATTTGTTTTACTGCACTACGACGTAAATCGCCATTTTCATCAGCAATGAATCTGTTTGAATCTTCTCCACCTTCACCACTGTTGCTTTTACCGCCAAGACGATTCATCGCAATTGCTAATGTCTCATGTGCTTCCTTACTTAATGAACCAAATGACATTGCACCAGTTTTAAAACGTTTTACGATCGAATCAACTGATTCAACTTCATCAATTGAAATTGATGATCTGTTGCCATTGAATGAGAATAGATTACGTAAGAATCCAATTCTTTCTTCATTCGCAGCATCTGAATATTTTTTAAATAGACTATAATCATTTTTACGACAAGCCCATTGTAATGTGTGAATTGTTGAAGGATTGAATGCATGGTGCTCTCCATTTTTTCTCCATTGGAAGTCACTTCCTGAATCCAGAACCTTGTCAACTTTCTCAGAATAAGCATCTTGATGACGTAATACTGCTTCTTTTGCAATTGTTTCAAGATTAATACCGCCAAGTTGTGATGCTGTTCCAGTAAAGAAACGGTCAACCACATCTTGACCAATACCAACAGCCTCAAAAATTTGTGCTCCTCGATAACTTTGAACAGTTGAGATCCCCATTTTAGACATTACTTTCACGACACCTTCAGTAACACCTTTGATATACTTCGCAACAACCTCTTCATAGCTATAAGGTAAGCTGCCATCTAAAACTGCCTCTTTGTAAGTGGCAAATGCAAGGTAAGGGTTAATAGCATCTACTCCATATCCAATTAAAGCTGCAAAGTGATGTACTTCTCTTACTTCACCTGATTCAATAACAAGGCTTGCTTTAGTGCGTGTACCTTGACGAATTAAGTGTTGATGAAGTGCACCCACAGCTAATAATGCAGGGATTGCAATATTCTCTGAATTCATTCCACGATCGGAAATAATCAGGATGTTCATTCCGTTGTCGATTGCTTCATCTGCCTCAGCACATAATTTCCGGATTGATTCGTCTAAATTTTCAGTAAACAAAGACTGAATTGTTTTGCACTTAAATTCAGGATTTAAATTTAAGCGTAATTGTGCTAATTGGACATTAGAAAGTACAGGCGAATCTAACTGGATTCTACATGCATTTTCTTTAGTAGGATGCAGGATATTTCCTTCAGTACCTAGCAGCGTCATTGTAGATGTTACAATTTGCTCGCGAATTGCATCAATTGGCGGGTTTGTAACTTGTGCAAATAATTGCTTAAAATAATTAAATAATGATTGAGGGCGATCTGATAATACTGCGAGTGGTGTATCATTCCCCATTGATCCTAATGGATCTTTTCCTTCCGTAATTATAGGAAGTAAATATTTTTGAATATCTTCATACGTATATCCAAAAGCACGATGACGCACTGCAATATCTGTTACAACTTCTTCTTCTACTACGTTAGATTGGTCATCAAGCTTAATGAGTTGCTCGTTTAACCATTCTTGATATGGCTCTTCTTTTGCCATTTCTTCTTTAATTTCATCATCAGAAATAATACGTCCTTCTTCTAAATCGATTAGAAGCATTTTACCTGGGCTTAAGCGATCTTTGTATAATACATCTTTTTCATCTACTTCTATTACGCCGACTTCAGAAGAGAAAATGATGTAATCGTCTTTTGTTACATAATAGCGCGCCGGGCGAAGTCCGTTACGATCAAGAATAGCACCAATTTGCTTTCCGTTCGTAAATGAAATTGCGGTTGGTCCATCCCATGGCTCCATTAAGCAGCTATGATATTCATAGAAAGCTCTTTTTTCAGGGCTCATATGTGGATTCTCAGTCCATGGCTCAGGAATCATCATCATCGCAGCATGTGCCGGCTTTCGACCTGCCAAGACAAAAAACTCAAACGCGTTATCTAAAATAGATGAATCACTACCATCTGCATCTAGAATTGGGAGTACCTTTTCAAGATCCTCACCGAATGCTTCTGATACAAACTGTTGCTCTCTTGCTTTCATCCAATTCATATTTCCACGGAGAGTGTTTATTTCACCGTTATGAATCAAATAGCGGTTTGGATGTGCTCTTTCCCAGCTTGGGAATGTATTAGTACTAAAACGTGAATGTACTAGTGAAAATGCAGAAACAAAATCTTCATCCTGTAAATCCAGGTAGAACGCATCAACTTGTTCAGGTGTTAAAAGTCCTTTATATACAATTGTGCTACTTGAAAGACTAGTAAAGTAGAAACGCAACTCACGCTCTCTTGCCCAATTTTCTGCTTGTTTACGAATAACATACAATTTACGTTCAAACGTAAGATTGTCTTGGATTGATTCATTTGCTCCAATGAATACTTGGCGAACAACCGGACAACTCATTTTTGCAACTGGTCCAATGTCCTCTGCATTAACCGGTACATCTCTCCAGCCTAAAAGTGTCTGACCTTCAGCTTCAATAAATTTGTTTAATTGTTCTTCAATTTGATGTCGTTCAGAATCGTCATTTGAGAAAAACATCATTCCTACACCATAGCGGCCCTTTTCAGGAAGAGTCATTTCCTTGCAAGCCTTTTTGAAGAACGTATCAGGAATTTGCACCATTAAACCAGCGCCATCTCCTGTTAATGGGTCACTGCCTTGTCCACCCCTGTGATCTAGTTGACAAAGCATATTTAGTCCTTTTTTTACAATATCATGTGTAGCATGGCCTTTAATATGAGCATATAAACCGATACCGCATGCATCATGTTCAAATTCAGGACGGTAGAGACCTTGTGCTTTAGGTATTTGATTGTAAGTCATGTATATCTCCCCCCGTTAGATAATCTTACACTCGATAATTTTCAGATAATTACATTATATCTTCCATAATTGATGTTAACAATATATAATTTAGATGGAATCGATCTAATATTGATATATATGAACGGAGGCCTAAGATGGAATTACGACAATTACGATATTTTATGGAGGTAGCAGAGCGTGAACATGTTTCAGAAGCTGCTCAATATTTACATGTTGCTCAGTCTGCAATAAGCAGACAAATCGCGAACCTTGAAGCAGAATTAGGTGTTACATTATTTGAAAGAGAAGGGCGAAACGTTAAACTTACACCAATTGGAAAGGTATTTCTTACACATACCAAAACAGCCATGAAGGCAATTGATTATGCAAAAAAACAAATCGATGAGTATTTAGATCCTGAAAGAGGAACGATCAAAATCGGGTTTCCTACAAGTCTTGCAAGTCACTTGCTGCCAACTGTGATTTCGGCCTTTAAGGAAAAATACCCAAATGTTGCCTTTCATTTGCGTCAGGGTTCGTATAAGTTTTTAATTGATTCAGTAATAAATCGTGAAATAGATTTAGCTTTTTTAGGTCCTGTACCACAGAATATCCCTGATATTGAAGGAACTATTTTATTTACAGAAAGTATTTTAGCTTTATTGCCATCATCACATCATCTCGCTTCTAAGAGAAGTATTCTATTGAACGAACTGAGAAACGATTCATTCGTTTTATTTCCAAAAGGTTATATCTTGCAACATATTGTTGTGGATGCTTGCAAGCAAGCTGGTTTTGTTCCGAACATCTCCTCAGTTGGTGAGGATTTAGATGCTATAAAGGGGTTAGTATCTGCCGGGATGGGTGTTACACTTTTACCTGAAAGTACTTTTCACGAAAGCATTCCTCGCTTTACGATAAAAGTTCCGATAGAACTTCCATTAGTCAGAAGATCAGTTGGTATTATTGTTTCGAAAAAAAGAGATCTAGCTCCGTCAGAGAAGGTCTTCTATAATTTTGTAAAAGACTTCTTCTCGATGCTTGAACAATATAAATAAAAAAACAAAAGGCTGACAAGTTGTTTCATTTGTCAGTCCTCTTGTATTATATCAATTATCAATATACTGATATTTTGTAAATTATGGAGATGTAATTTTCAGACGGGTTTCTACTATTATATAGAGTTTTATAGCGCTTCCATTTCAACCTCTTTATTGTATGAGAAATCATTCTTTGGAAAAGGATATGTATGAGAAGAAAAACTAAATCTGTCTCTTATAAGAAGGAGGATTTTTTTATGGAAAACAAAGAAAAGTACATAACGAACGCTCCAAAAGATGAAAGCATCACAATTCAAACAGACAGCACATTTCCAAATTTTAAAAATAGTAATGGAGATTCTGTGAACAAACATAAACAGCAAGAAGTAGCAAATTCGATCATTGCAGAGAAAGAAATTGGCCAACAACAAGAAAATCTTTGACATTCAGGGGTTCCCTGAATGCCAACTTTATCTAATTAAAATAATCCGGGAAATCAGTAATGATTCCATCCACATTTGCATCTAATAGGTTTTTCATTGACTTTTTATCTCTCACTGTATATGGCATAACTTTCATATCGTATGAATGAATTCGTCTAACCAAATTCTTAGTAATTAATGCTTTATTTGGATTAATGTATTGTACCAAAGAAGACCAATCTCTTAATTGAACCTTTGATATTCCATGAACTCTATATTTCACTAATAGCCCAAGCGGTATATTTGGCAAGGATTTATGAAATGTCTCCAACCATTCAAAGTCAAATGACTGTATGATTATTTCATTGTTTATTGGACGGTCTACATTACACTTTTTCATTACTTCTTTCAACCTTAAGATTAATTTCGGATACATGACCGGATTCTTAATTTCGACCAGTAAACCCATTTTATTTTTATATGTTTCTATTACTTCCTCAAGGGTTGGAATGTATTGACCGGTAAATCTTTTATGAAACCAACCCCCTGCATCTAAGTTACGGAGCTCTTCATATGTATATTGATGTACCTCACCTGTTCCATTCGTTGTTCGATCTACAGTTGGATCATGAATAACAACCAATTTTTCATCTTTGGTCATTTGTATATCTATTTCGAGATAATCGGATTTCATTTGTAATGCTTTTTCAAAAGCAGCCATCGTGTTCTCTGGTGCATAGCCTGAAGCTCCTCGATGTGCTACAACCAGCTTGTTTCTATTCCCCTTTTTTTCACCTAATGGAAAAGTTTTCATTTTACTGAAATGATTCAGAATAAAGATTTTTTTACTCATACTTTTCACACCTTTAAAGGATTATAATTTATATTAACTTAAATCTTTGAAACTCACTTATATTTCAAGTAAAGTTAATAGTAAGATCATTATCTAGGAGGTATCTTTAGTGAACGAAGTACTAAATACTTTAACAAGTCATCGATCTTTTCGTCAATACCAGGATAAAGCTGTGGAAGAAGGACATTTAGAAGACATTCTCCAAGCAGCACAGGCTGCTCCTACTTGGATCCATGGACAGCAAGTATCTGTTATTGTGATCAAAAATCAAGATAAGAAAAGACAATTAGCTTCTTATTGTGGAAATCAGGAGCATATTAGACAGGCACCTGTTTTTTTAGTATTTTGTGCTGACTTTTATCGTGCAAAACTGGCAAGTGAGCTGGAATGTATGTCATTCGAAGTCGTAAACGATACTGATGCATTACTTGTTGGTGCAACTGATGTTGGGATTTCCATAGGCAATGCTATAGCTGCTGCAGAATCAATTGGGTTGGGTACAGTTCCAATTGGTGGCATACGAAGAAATCCATTAGATGTCATTGAGCTGTTAGAAATCCCTAAATATGTTATTCCAATTGCAGGTTTATGTGTGGGTTATCCATCAGAAGACCCTGGACTTAACCCCCGACTTCCAAAAGAAGCATTTCGACATGACGAAAGGTACAATTCTAATCAGACTCAATATATTAAATCATATAATGAGATATTCAAACAACATCAACTAAAAAGAACAAATGGAAACCACGAAAATAATTGGTCATATAGAATATCTAAATTTTATCAAGAAAAGCATTATAATAACCAATATCCAGACGTTCCCAAAATGCTGCATCAACAAGGTTTTACTTGTAAGGATATAAAATAAGTTACAGACTGCCGAAAAGCGGGCAGTTTTTTTGTAAAGGCCTTAATCGTAACTTTAAAAAAATATAAATGTATGTTTCACCTTTTATACTTGTGGGTAAAGTATTAAGATTACTTTCTTTACATATTAACGGAGGTGGGGTCACTTGCCAGATCAGAAAAAAACGAATATCGATAAAAAATTAATTCTTCTTATTAACGAAGCGATGAAATCCGGTGTTAGTAAAGAAGAGTTCTCACTTTTTATTAAGAGAAAAGCATTGGAGAAAATGAATAACTAAGACCCTAACATAAACGGGACAATTTCATAATGAATTTGTCCCGTTTTTTTTCCGTTTCTTTACTTCTTTAAATTTTTTTATAAAAATTTGTGGATTTATTCTTACAGTGTAGGAATACATACCCTTTGTTGTATGAAGATATAAAAGACCAAGTTGCTGTGAAAAATCACGGAATGAAATATCTAATACTTCCGCAAGGGAAAAAGTATCACATGAGGTTTCAATTCCCTTTGTTGTTAACGTGATAACATGTTCCTCTTCCCTATGGTTTTGAACGTTTTTTTCAATAACCCTTGTTACCTTCATATATCGGATATTTGCAAGAACTTCTATATCCTCTTTATTCAATACTACGACTCCTTTGTGTACAGATGATTTGGAACATTTTCAACTAATGTAGAAAGGTTGCCCTTTGAGAATATAACCAGTTCATGCATAGCTCTTGTACAAGCAGTATAAAAAAGGTTTTTCACTTGTTCACTCCCGTAAACCACATTTGAACCATCATAAATTATGACTACATCAAACTCGATACCTTTTGCCAAATAAGCAGGAATGATTACATTACCTTCATTATATTCATTACTGCGTTTATCTATTAATTGTACCTCTAGCTCTGATTGTAATTTATTATGAACAACTTCTGCTTCCTGAGCGGATTGGCATATGATCGCAACCGTCTTGTATTGTTGAAAAGATTTCACTTTTTTAATGATTCCTCTGAGCAAATCTTCCTGATTATCTTTTTCGATCACAATTGGCTTTTTTCCATTGCGGTTAAAGGGAATGATGGATTTTGCACTTTCTAAAAGCTCACGAGTAAATTCAATAATTGGTTTTGTTGAGCGATAGCTTTTTGTTAGGATAATGGTTTCACCCCTCACATCTGGAAAAAGTTCTTTTAATGCATCTATACCAGATTGAGAGTTATGAGCATAAATTGCCTGATTCATATCCCCTAAAATAGTTAGTCGTGCGTTTGGGAATAAGTGATTAATAAAAGCATATTGAAAAGCGGAATAGTCTTGTGCCTCGTCAATAAACACGTATTTCACACTCGTATTCACTTGAAATCCAATGATCTTCTCCTTTAAATATAAAAAAGGTGTTGCATCTTCATAAAGCAGTCTATCACGTTTTAACTCTTTTAAAGTAAACGAACTTACTCCCTCCCATGTTTCCATTGAAAGATTTAAGGTTTCTTCTCCAAGTAAAGTCTTCGGATCAAGTTCGAAAATCTGCTCATACATTTTTTTCATATTTAAAAACGCTTGAGTCTTGATTTGTTTTCTAACAGGACTTAAATGACGTTTGACAACATATTTTCGAAGCATATCTTGTTCCCTGTCATAATCATCAAAGGTGTCTTGTGTAAAACGCTTTTGTTTACTTAACTTTTCATAATAAAATTGATATTCTTCTTTACTTAAGTACTGTATTTCTTCGTCTACCCAAGCCTTTTTCTTTTCTCTTTTTTCAATCGCTTTTAATTCACCTAGAAGCCAATCTGTCACAAGCTTTATGCGATTTGGGGTAGAAATTGTCTTACTTATTGAATAAAAATGTGATTTGATTTGCTCTGAGGATATTACCAGTTCTTCTCTAAAAATAATGTCATGAAAAACGAGCCCCTCTTTACTTAAATGCTCAAGGTAGTGATTAATTAATGTCATATATTGAAAGGATGATTTAAACTTTGCTGAGTGCCGTCTTATATCATAATTATCATCACTAGTTGCTGTAAGCATGTATTCCATTTGTGTAAACGGATCTTCTACCTCAAAGTCCTTTGCCAAAAAATGCTCAAGATATTGTTGAAATGTTGTTTGTTGCATATTTTCTTCACCAAGTTCAGGTAACACATTTCGAATATAACTATTAAACATAAGGTTTGGAGAAAATAATAGAATTTCTTCCGCCTCTAGGGTTTCACGATATTTATACAATAAATATGCTACTCGTTGAAGAGCTGCAGATGTTTTTCCGCTCCCCGCAGCACCTTGAACAATAAGTAACTTACCCTTTTCATTACGAATCACTTGATTTTGCTCCTGTTGAATTGTTGCTACAATACTTTTCATTTGTGTATTTGATTGATTCCCTAATACCTCCTGCAGCAACTCATCCCCTATCGTTATACCTGTATCAAACATCCCTTCAATAACAGCGTTTTTTATGATAAATTGCCTTTTCAAAGTAAGCTCACCTTTAACGGTGCCACCTGGTGCTTTAAATTCTGCTTGACCAAGAGAATAGTCATAATATAGGCTGGAAATCGGAGCTCGCCAATCATAGATCAGGAATTCATCGGTTTTTCGATCTATATAAGAGGCAATTCCAAGATAAATGCTCTCAATCACTTGCTCACCTTTTTCAAGAAAATCAATTCTTGCAAAATAAGGGGTGTCCATTAATCTCTGCAAGTTTTTTAAATCTCGGTGAAGATGTTTATGACGGTGTTCCCGTTCAGATAAAAATTCCGCTTGCTGTTTGATGCTTGCTGCTGTTTCGCTTGCTTCGACTGCATCATCAAGATTTACCGTAACATCTTCCCAAAAGTTTTTGCGCATTGACACTATATCTGTTTTAACAGTAGACGTTTTTTCTGTTAAAGCGATTAAATCAGCTTTTATCTTATGTAATATAAAATCAATTCTTTCTTGTTCGAATTTTTTAGTTTCTTCAAAAGAATTCATATAACCCCGCCCTTCATAACATACCTATTAAATAGTTCGATATATCCTTTAAAAACTCCTACATTCTCTAATGTTTCTATTAACATTTTCTTATTGAAACCCAACAATATCCACTATAAGACCAAATAAAACGAAAAAAGATGCTAAAAATGAATACATTCATTTAAAACATCTTATATTGTTCAGCATATTCATTACAGCTCAAATTCAGACAAAGAATCCATATGACTCGCAATCATAGCTATAATTGTGCTTGCCTCTTCTTTACTGAAAATAAAATTTGTTTCATCTTTGATAAGATCATCATCTTCTGTTTTGATGCGGTTTACTCGTCGTAGTACCCCATCACCTGTTTCTTGAACAATGCCAAACTGATACGTGACTTCTACCTCATCTTCATAAATAAATGCTGTCACTTCAGGAGTTTCCCACTCCACATCAATTTCTTCAAAAATATCTGTTTCTTCCTCATCTATAACATCATCAGCAAATTCTTCATCTAGCTCATCATTTATGTACACATGAAAGCTTTCATGGACTGCTTCAATAATTTCTTCAATATCAGCTAAAATTGTCCTTGTCGTTTGCTCATACTCAAAATCAAATGTTTCAAAATAGAATTCCTCATTATATGGGTCGAAAAACAAAGTGCAAAAATATTCTCGATCATCATCCTCTGTTTCAATAAAAAATTCAATCCGAGGGTGCTTTGCACCACGATCTATCGACATATTTCCTTCTTGATCGTACTTATCACATATCGATTCTAAATGATCTTGAAGTTCACTACTAACACGATCGAACCACTCCATGCTCATTCTCCATACCACCTTCTACTTAATTTCATTTGTAGTATGTCCTTCTTTCTGCAATCTCTTCACAATTTTTTTGTTTTAAAAAAACTTATCAAACAGCCCTGCTCAAACATATGATATTAACATCATTTTAAAAGAACTATGAAAGGAGTGAGTTTCATTGGTCTATATAAAAAATCAACAAAATCCACTTCTATATAAACAACCAACAAAGGTTGAAGCAACATCCAACCAACCGACCTTTAGGAAAAATTATTTACAAGAATTTATTAAAAATCAACAAACAATGAACGGAGAACTAAAAAATGCTTCTAATTCATTAAATTCTTTACTTTATCAAACAAAACATGAACAACAAAAGCATTTTCACAAATTAACAAAACAACTGGTTGATCAGGAAAATCGAACAATACCATTGCTTGAAAACATAAATAAGCAAGAAGAAGCTAACGAATTGTTCTTTCAAAAATTTACGGCTATCGACTCATTTAACAAAGATATACTAAAAAAATATGAAGAAGAAGGATTAATAAATCAAGCAATAATTGATCAACTTACACTTCAGGATACTGCTATGCATCAGCTCGCAAACAAAATTGACCAATTCAAAGAACAACATTCTAATGTAAATGAACAATTAGTTAGTCAAAAAGAAATTAATGACCAAATTTTAAAGACAATCGAAATTCAAGAAACGTTTCATAAAACAATATTAGATCGCATTGATCAGCAGGAAGCCATAAATTTAAAAACATCTCGTGAACTGGATAGCTTAAGAACTACAATTTTCGAAAGGATTAGTTTTGTTGTTGAAAAGATAGAAGAAAACTACCGGCAAATTACAGGTTATTTTGCCCAATTCTTTAATAGATCTGCTTCAACAAGAAACAATGACAACCAATCATCAGATAAAAAAGAAAAAGAAACAACAATTAGCAGGTAAATAACCTTTTATGACGTTCAGGTTATGAAATCATTCATCTCCCTTCAAAATTTTACAACGTAAAAAGTTGAGTTTATCCCTCCAATTAAGTAAAAGCTAAACATAATGAAGATAAATGGAGGGATTCTCATAACTATTAAAAAACCAGATTTTATGTATAGTAATTTTTTCGTTGATGAGCCTGGAAATTGGCATTTAAAAAAAGGAGCCCCGGCAGATGTACAAAAAGAGTTTGAGGAATACATGGAGTCATTAAACACGGTGCAGGATGAGCCTGGTACAATTAACAGTATTCGTGTTTCATATCCGTATGGGGAGTAACTAAAAGACCCCTCATTTTTTTGAGGGGCTTGAATTTTTATTTTAAAACAGTAAATTTATAAGTTGTGGATGTTTTGTACTCTTCCCCAGTATCTAAGATACATGGTGAAAATTGTGGATGATTTATTGAATCTGGAAGACCTTGAGTTTCCAAACAAACACCCATGTACCTTCTAGCTTTTGTTCCTCTAATGTCAAATGGTTCCTCAAGCATATTACTCGTGTAGATGACAACACTTTGTTGATCTGTTTCCACAGTAAGCTTTCTTCCACTCTTTTCGTCGATTAACACAATTTCTTCATTTTGATGGTTATCTAAAAGAAATGGATGGTCCACACCTTGACCCACGAGTTGAATTTGCTCATGAGTTGAAGATATTGCTTCCTCAATCTTCTTCCCAGTATTGAAGTCAAAAGGTGTATTTTTAACATTTATAAACTTTCCAGTTGGTACTACATTGGCATTTAACTCAAGGATTTCATTACTCTTTACTTGTAATTTATGTGATAGAATATCATCTTTTAGATCTCCACTTAAGTTAAAATAACTATGATTTGTTAAATTAACTATTGTCTTCTTATCAGTTGTTGCATGATATGTAATAGAAAGCTCATTTTGCTCATTTAAAATGTATGTAATTCTAACAGAGAGGTTTCCAGGATACCCGTTCTCTCCATCTTTGCTAACATAAGAGAACTCCACTCCTACTGCGTCAATCTCATTTATTTCGTGAGCATCCCAAAGCTTTTTATCAAAGGCTTCTGGTCCGCCATGTAAATGATTATTAGCATCATTTTTTGGCAATTCATATAGTTGACCATCTAGTTCAAAATGTCCGTTACTTATTCTCCCTGCTACACGTCCACAAACCGCTCCGAAATAAGGAGAATCTTTTATGTAACTTTCAACATTGTCAAAACCAAGTACTACATTCTCCAATTTACCATTCTTATCTGGTACGACAATGTCTGTGATAATACATCCGAGCGTGATACATGATACTTTCATTCCGTTACGATTTTCTAACGTAAAAGAGTAGACTTTTTCCCCTTTTAACTCTCCAAAAACATCTTTTAAAACCTTCACAATATCTCTCCTCTTTCTTATCAATCTTATCTTTATATCAGAAGATATCTAAACCATTATATCACATTATTTGACAGCGTTTTCCTCCAATGGATTCAAAGATGTACTAACCTATATAATTAAGCATTTATTCTGCTTTTCCTGCCTTATTTGTTATATTCCCACAAAATAATTCGATCTCTTTGTTTGCTATCTTCCATCTTTTTGTTGGGACTTGATGATTTGTTTTGTTAATGATTACAACACGGAGGTGTTTTATCCTTTTTTTATAATAAGTATGGTAGGTATTCGTTAATTCTGATTTTGATCCATCAATGATTAAAACCGGGACAGAGATTTTTTTAAGTTCTTTCATAAGATTACAATTTAAGACATCGAAATAATAGTTATACCATGCTTTCTTCTGAGCTTTCCGCATATGCTCTACAAGCAAATTTCTTACATACTTATTTCTTGTATGACTTATTGCTAACAAATTACAAAGAAAATCACGATGATGTCTAACTAGAAACATTCCCGTTTTATGCTCTAATTGAAATAGCGGATTTACTACAGCTGGGTATCCTCCAAATAAAATTAGCCCTTTCAATCGTTCCTTGTAATGAACACTCATATACTGTGCAATCATCCCTCCTGCAGAATATCCACAAACAATAGCACAATCAATTTCTAATCTATCTAAGAGTAAGATCATTTCTTCTGCATAGTACTTCACTAAATTATCAACTGGTTCAATACGTGAACTATCACCATGTCCTGATAAATCAGGTATGATCAATCTCATACTTTGACTTAGATTTTTTTGAAAATAAAAAACATGTCTACCCATACCTGGTGGGTGAATAAAAACAACCGGCACTCCCTCTCCAATTTCATCATAGGCTATGCTTTGTCCGTTCTCTAATTCTACGGTAGGCATGAACTTTTCCTCCTAAATATTTTTACTTGTAGTGTTCCTACAACAACAACGGATTACCCGTTTTTAATGGAAAAACTTTCATAAATAAACACTGCATAAATAATTTGTAACCGAGTTATATTAAATATCAACAAAAGCAAATAACTTTTTTAAGGGTTAACCTAGATGGTTAATGGATGGTGCAAATCCACCCTAACCCACCACACAATACATTTTTAAAAGGAGATGGATTTATTATGGCAAGCAACAGTAACAACAATTCTAATCAATTAGTAGTACCTGGTGCTTCTCAAGCGATCGACCAAATGAAATACGAAATCGCAAGTGAGTTCGGTGTAAATCTTGGTGGAGAAACAACATCTCGTGCAAATGGTTCTGTTGGTGGCGAAATTACAAAACGCTTAGTATCTATGGCTCAGCAACAAATGAGCGGCGGAACTGGTAGATTTTAATTAAATATAATTGGCTAAGAGCATCGCATGTAGCGGTGCTCTTTTTATTGCTTTGTCATGAAAACATTCTGATTGGACAACCTAATAATGTCTCTATTAATAAAAAAGGAGTGAATTTAATGGTTAACGAAAGCTTTGATGAATTCATAAAGTCAGAAGCAAAACATAAATCGCAATATCTCGGCTCTAAACAGCCCTCACATGGAAATTATAAAAATGATGAAGAGTTTAATTCCCGAACAAATACAGATGACTCAGTAGGAGCCGATGGTCGAGATATTTTTAAGTAAAATAACTTACTTTTTAGGCAGTCAGCAATGAAGAAAGTGGCTGCCTTATTTAACTTGGGTATTTTATCTTCGATTTTTGACATTTATCTTCGATTCTGAATTTTTATCAACGATTTTAAAGTTTTTATCTTCGATTCTGTTATTTTATTTTCGATTAGACACAAACCCTCACAAAATGACAAAATCCTCTTTTCTTATAATAGAAGAGGATTTTGCTCTTACTTATACTTATCTACCCTTAATAAACATTTGCACCCATGCCCCATGATAGAACCCTACTCCGATTGCATCGAATTCAGGTTTTAAGATGTTTGCTCGATGACCTGATGAATTCATCCATGCATTCATCACTTCTTGTGGAGTTTTTTGCCCTTTTGCAATATTTTCTCCTGCATACGAGTAGCTAATTCCAAATGTTTTTAGCATATTAAAAGGTGATCCGTAATTTGGACTTGTGTGTGAAAAGTAATTTGAATTAATCATGTCCTCTGCTTTTTTCTGAGCTACATTTTTTACATCCGCGCGATGTGTTAAAGGTCTTAATCCGGCTTTTGCACGCTCTTGATTTACTAATTGAACAACTTGCTCTTGGAAGCTACTAACACTTTTAGCTGAAGGTTTAAGACGGATAACCTCTCCTACATGCATATTTCTTGGTTCAACGTTAGGGTTTAATTCCATTAATTTTCGATAATCTAACCCATATCGTTGGGCTATGTACCAGAAAGTATCTCCTTTTGATACTTTGTAAAACTCAAATGGCGGTTCTTTAAAGGTTTTAATTTGCCCATGTGATACTGAAGGCATCACCATAAAAAAGACAAATGTTGCTAAAAAAAGCTTTTTTAACATGAAGTTTTCCTCCAATTTTTAGTTTTTTCCCATGTTAGTTTGGCTGTTTTTCTTGAAACCATACAAAAAAGAGATCAGACTATGGTCCAATCTCTCCTACTTAATCATTTTTTAGCTATTCTTTGCTATTCATTTTCATCTTTAACTGCTCTAAAGTTCTCCGGCAGTTTATCTAAAGGGATATTAATTCCAAGTTCACGTAGCATTTCAAACACAGCACCTTGAATTTGGTCACCGGATGCTCCTTGTTTCTTTAACTCTGCGATTTTCTTCGATAAGTTACCAATTGCTTCATTTGTGAATTGTTGTTTCTCCATATTTCACCTCATGATTGATTTAAAATAGATCGGATATTTTTACATAATTTCTTTGGATCATCATCTTGGAAAATGTTTCGACCTATTGAGATTCCATTTGCACCAGCATTTATCGCATCGTCAATCATCGTGATTAAATCATCGTTTGATGATAGTCTTTCTCCACCAGCGATTAACACAGGGATTTTCACACCGGAAACGACTTGTTTGAATGTCTCAGGTGAACCACTATAATTGACTTTCACAACATCTGCTCCAAGCTCCTCGGCTACACGTGCAGCATGTCGGATACGGTCCGGGTCAAATTCATGCACTCTGGAACCGTCACGAACATACATCATAGCTAATAATGGCAAGCCCCACTTATCACATTCTTCAGCAATTAAACCAACATCCTTTATTTGTTCGGCTTCAAAAGGTGATCCGAGGTTTACATGTGTAGAAATAGCAGTTGCACCCAATCGAATCGAATGCTCTACTGAAGAAACCAGTTCTTTTCGCATGGATTGAGATTCTGGAGCTAAAGCTGTTGATGCTGATAAATGAATGATAAGTTCACCTTTGTTTGAACCTATTGCATCTGTTAAATAGCGAACAAGCCCTTTATGAACGACAACAGCATCTGCACCACCATCGAATACAGCTTCAACTGTTTTGTTAATATCCGTTAACCCTGTAACAGGACCAATTGTAATTCCATGGTCCATCGGGACAATGAGTAGTTTGTCGGAATGATGGTAAAGCTTCTTTAGACGTATTTCTTTTCCGGACATTCTAATTCCTCCAATGTTCTATCTTTCGATAATTGTTTCACTTACTTTTACACCAACGTGTCTGCCTGGTTCACAAATATATGATAATAATTCATCACCCGGTTGTATCGTAGAAGCATTACGCGGTTTACCGTCTGCACTCATAATACGAATGTGCCAGTCGTCTTGTACGATTACGTTTAATTCACGCTCTCCTACTTTACCTTTGATGAGCAACATTGGACGAACCTCTGTTTTTATACGCCCAACTGTTAACACACGAGTTTCACCTTTTGTATTCACACACAACACCTTATCTCCAGCTTTTAAATCACTTAAATATTCAGCTGCATCCTCAGGCTGCCATACATATGAGTGAACAGCACCAGCGTTGACACGAAATGGTCTTAAATTCATATAAGGAAGGTAGTGAGTTTCCGAACAAACGAATACTCCACCACCAGAAGTTGATCCAATGATCATCCCTTCATCCTGGGTCATAATACCAGTGGTATCAATACAAGCACGGACACCCATCCCTGCATGCATCACCTCGGTTACGAGCATTGGGTGCAATTCAAGGTTTGGTAAACTTTGTCTTGACATAAATTCAGTTAATCTTTTCACTTCACTAACATTTGATGTAGCAAATAATACGCCATCACTACCTTTTTCAAGTGTTCCATAAGCGATCTCTGTATCGATTGCTGTATTTACTGCTCTTAAAAGGACAGTATTGCTTTCCTCTAAACGGGCAATAATTAACTCTAGTGGAATATTTGTCGGTAAATCAAAGTCAACAGCCGCAAAATCATACTCACTTGCTTCTCTTGAGCAACGTTCTAACATTTCTCTATTATCAACAGAATAAAAGATACATGTTTGAAACCCTTGTTTTTTCGCTTCTGTTAACACCTCTTCCCTATTAGAAAAAATGACATCTCCAGCAGGGACTTCCTCTAATTGTTCACTGTTTTCGACTTCAGTCATAAACGTCATTTTTTGAGGAAAATAACCTTCTTGACGTTGTTGTAGAGATACCAACACTTTATCAATTGGTGAATGGTTGATTAATTCCCACACATCCATATTTTCTACTGATACTCCTCTTCCGTCATACCACACTTGCCTAGCTTTTTGTTGCATCTATCCTTACTCCTTCCAAACTACTTAGTTTTAATTTTGTTTAATAAATTTGCCGTTTCTTGGTCAGTTAAAAAGTAACGGGGCTTCCCTTTCATCCCGAAGGAAACTTCATCTGTTCTGTCGTACAAGGTTCCTTTATCTAAAAGAATAATAGAAATGTTAACCCCGTACATTTTCTTCAACTTTTCAATATCATTCACATGAATCGTATCAGTACTAGATTCCTTTTCAATAAATAGATAGAGTGTATTGGTAATTTTTCCCGCAGACCAAAATCGTCTAGCAGGTAATGGAGCAATTATCTTCTCTAATTCGTACAGGTCAAATGAAACTGACTCAATCGTTATCAGATTTTCTTTTCTGCCTCTAATGACAAATGAACGACCATTACCACATGAACAAGAGTTGTTTATCTCCTGAACAATATCTCCTGTTGCATACCGAATCATTGGTGTAGCTCTTTTACGGAGAGTTGTAATGACAAGATTTCCACATTCACCAGGGTTTACAACAGTTTCAAAATCATCTTTTAAAATCTCAACATGAAAATAATCTTCAAACATGTGCAATTGCTGTTGAGTACAATCAACCATTGCTGTGCCGACCTCTGTCATACCATAGTTATCAAACACTGGCACTCCCCAGATATCTTCAATTAACTTCCTGCGATAAGGTGTTAACGGTTCACCTGCTGTACATATTGCTCTTAAAAAAGGAAAATCTTTTTTAGGTTCAAGACCTTGCATTTCTGCCATTTCCGCAAGCATAATAGCTTGTAATGAAATACACGCAAGGACTGTTATATTTAATCTTTTCATTAGATCAATCACTTTTGGCATAGGTGTAACAGTTGTACGACTATCTGCTGGAATCACACATCCACTCTGCATTTGAACAGACCGATGCATAAAATGAGATATTGTTGATAGTGCATATGGAAAGCGGATGAGAACTCGGTCATGGCGGTTAAAATTGACTCCACACCTTGCAATACCTCTAGTTATTTCGTCAAGATCAGTCTCTGAATACCATACCGAAACAGGTGTTCCTGTTGTTCCGGATGATTCATGGTATTGAGATAACGACATAATAGAATCAGGCAGTAAACCAAAAGGTGATTGTTCTCTAAGATCAGCTTTAGTCGTTAACGGGATTGTTTTTAGGTCATTAAGGGAATGCAGTAGTGGGATTTGAATGCGTTTAGAGTAATATGGAGATGTTTTGGCATAAGTTAGGATTTCATTTATAGCATTGATTTTCTTCTGTGTGTTCATCTACAAACACACCTCTATTTCATTTGTAATAAATGTTTTATATTTTGGCTTAAAATTTCTTCCCGCTCCCGGTCACTGATATTGAGCTTTAAAACTTTCTCGAGTTCAATTCCAGGGTGTGACAGCGGGTATTCTGATCCAAAAATCACCTTTGATGAGCCGACTTTTTTTACTGATTCTTGAATGTGAAGATAGTTTCCTGTTGACGTTTCTAAATAAAAGTTCTGCATAACTGCTGCAGCTTCAAGTGCTTCTTGATCAGCAGGACCAAATCCCATATGTCCGATAATAAAATTGGTTTTTGGAAATTGTTTTGCTAATTGAACAAATTTTGCTGTCGAAGCTCCAGGACTGTAAACGACGTGAGAATAAACTGGAAACCCATAATTTCCACATAATTCAGCTAAACCTGTTACTCCCTTAGATGCAAAGGAAAATTGATGTGATAACGGTGATAACTTTAAGCCTTTAAACCCTTGTTTTTTTCCTCTTTCCAATTGAGAAAGAACATCTTTATCATGCGGGTTAAGACAAATAAATCCATGAATTTGTTGATTTGCTTTGGATGCTTTTTCAACATATAGGTTGTCGGGAACCGGATTATCCGGTTTTGAACGTCCTGTAATATATTCTGTCATTTTTCGGACATCCAGCATTGCACCTGGTACAGCTACTGCCTCATCTATCCCTGCCTCTTTCATCAATTTCAAATACGTTTCCGTGTTTCCGTATTCGGTATTTGAAAGATGTGTATGGGCATCAATAATCATCTTTTCACCCCCTATTCATAAACAACACGAACTGTTTTTCCTTGTGGCCGTGGAAGCTTATTAACAAATTCCAATTGAAATGGAATGCCTGAAGCAAATTCAAGTTTACTAGCTAAAGAATCAGCTAAATGTTCTGATGGTTCAACTCCATCAGCGAGTTCACAGCGCACATGAATGGTCTCATTATCACCATCACGAGTTAATACAAATTCAAACCAATTTCCTATTTCAGGCTCGCGCATTAAAAACTCCTCAAGATAAAATGGGGAAAGAGATGTTCCGTTGTACTTAATTTGATCTACTACCCTTCCGCGAAGATAGAACTTTGGCATTGTAACTCCACACGGACAGCTTTCCGACTCAATATAGCCAAGATCGCCAGTACGGAAACGAAGAATTGGCGTATCATAACGAAGAGCACTAGTTACAACAATCTCGCCAATTTCTCCTTCATCGAGTGGTTCACCTGTTTTTGGATCAACAATCTCGACAATTGCATGTGCTTGGGCAAGGTGGTAGCCATCATGGTGATCACATTCAATCCCAAGAACTCCGCATTCTAGACTTCCATAAAAGAAGTTAGCGGTAACTCCCCAAAGATTTTCTAACCTTTGACGAAATGCAGGAGAACATCCTTCACCCGTAATCCAAAGTTTTTTTAATTGCAAACTTTGCAAATCAAAGTCCTGCTCAGCTGCTTCTTCAGCAAGTAACATAGCCCACGATGGAGTTGTTATAACGACATTTGGCTTTAGATCTTTTATCATTTTTAGCGTCTTCTTCGGTGTTGAATACGCTCCACCTTTACCAGCAGGGATAACCGTTGCTTCACAGCCTTCCATGAACGTTTTATGAAAAGCTAAACCTGCTGCACTCATTTCATATGGCAGTGCATTTAAACAAACATCTCCAGGGTTGACCTCAAATAATTCCGGATATCTGGGAGCAAGATCGTGTAAATAGTAATCATTCCAGGTGTACATCATATAGATTTCTTCTCCACCTGTTGTGCCTGTTGAAACTTGCACAAGAGCGATATCTTTTTTATCACAAGTTAATAAAATATAAGGTTTTCCTCTTAATTCATCTTTTGTTAAAAATGGTAGCTTACTTAAATCACTTAGTTTTTTTATATTACCTGGTTTCACGTTTGCTTCATCTAATTTCTGACGGTAAAACTCATTTTTTTCATATGCTTTTTTGACAATTTGTTTTAATGATTCAACATGATAGGTCTCAATCTGCTGTTGAGACATCTTATCTGGATGAACCGATCCATTAAAGAAGCGTTTGATCGTTAAAGGCATTCGTATCTTCTTTAACTTTTTTTCAAATAAAGAACTCATATTTCTTCACCTACCTGGCTTGCTACTTGCTGAGCATAATGTGATTGTGGTGCTTCATTTATAAGAGTTTTCCATGTTTTCAACGCTTTATCTACAAAACTAGTTTTTTTGTAGAGATGACCTAAATCATAAAGCAGTTTTACATATTGTTCTTGTGTGATCGGGGGGTTCTCACTGTTTTGTTCATATGCTAATTTAACAGCTTTAAAGTCCCTTACTGCTTTGTCACTTGAATGGAAGAAACCTTCAGGTAAATTGTTATAGATGCATCCACGCAAATACTTCAATTCAGGATTATTGGATTTAATAGATGTTTTTAACATCTTTAATGCCTTTATCGTTTCTCCAAACATTTCCTGGGGATCACTAGCATATTTACCCATTAAAGCTACAGAGGCAGCATAATAGGTGTTCGCAATATCACAATTTGGAAATCTCTTTCTCGCTAGTTCCCACACTTCCAAACTTTGCTTTGCAGCTATTCGACTCCCTTTCGCTCCCATTAAATGAATTTCTTTTGCTTTGCCGTACATTTTCTCTTGGGAATAAACCGAGAAGATACGGATGTCAATTTCTTTATATGAATGAACATCTATTTTTTCTTGTATTCTATTTTTCAGTTCCTCACTTGGTTGCATTTTCAATAATTTATTCCAGATTTCCTGAGCATTTTCCAGCATCTCCAGCTTTTCATAAGCGTATCCTAAATCAAATAACAACTGGTGGTGAACTGCCAGCTCGGCTCCATCAATAAAGGTTGTATCTTTTAATAGCATTTCTATATCGCTAACTGCAATAGCAGCTCTTCTAAAAAACATCTCCGGTAAACGTAAACTATGTCTTGCTCGAATTAATCGAAGTTCACTTAAAGTCGGGTGTTCATTTACGAGAGTATCCATAGCTTTCATAGACTTTATAGCAGAGCCAAACATTTCATAGGTGTTAATAGAATCCCTTCCTATCATTGATTGAAGATCAATATAGGTCATTTCTACTTCTGGATCGGTATTCGTTAACACAAATACTTCAAAAAATGATAGTGCCTCTTTCACTTCTTTTTGCCCACCATTAAGAGCATTTAAATAAATGTTTTTTGCTTCCTCTGTTAATCCTTCTCCAGTTGTCTCATTTACACTACTCATCATTTGAGTTTGAGTTTCGGTATTGGTTTTAGTGATATCAGTTTGTTTGAATGCTTTTAATTTTTCTTGATAGTTTTGCGCATTTTCATGTTGATTAAGACGTTTAAAAGCCCCAACTAAATTTTTCAAAATCTCAACGTACTCTCTCTCTGATAAAATTGAGTTGTTAGATTCAAAAACTTCTATTAAATACCTAAAATCCTCGATTGCTGTCGCTGTACGTTGAAAATATAATTCCGGTAACCGATAGGATACGTTTCCTCTTAAAATTCTTGCAGTAATAAAGTCCGGATTCTTTTCCACTACTTGATCTAATTGCTTTAAACCCTCTAATGCATATTTCATTTTATCCGTAACACTGCTTGCATCTCTTGCTAGTAGCGTTGTTGCACTTCCGAAGTAGGATTTAATTTTAAGGTCGTTTGGGTGTTTCTCGTGTAAGTCTTTTAAGGCGGTATATGCCTTTTTTACAGAAAGCTTATTCCCTTTTATTCCATCATCATGGTTGCTTATTGCTTCTTCTAATGGTGATAGATTTGCTTCTGATTCTGCAATGTTTTTGATGGTCTCAGCTTTTTTTATTACAGGTTCTTTTATTCTCTTTGAAGATTCATTATCGTTTTTAGGGGTTGTTTTTCCTTTTACATTCCTAATTTTAGGAAGATTCGGTACATATGTTGACTGTTTATCCCTGTCATCATATGTGTTTTTTAATTTTTGTTTTTGTTCAACTTTATTTTTTTTCTCTTTGCTTTGTTTAGAGGAAAGATTTTTTTCTGTTTTTCTAGCTTCCAACAAGTGATTAATTATACTTTCTGTTGTTTTATTAGACATTTCCAAAATACTATTTGGGATAGGTAAATTGTTCAAAAACTGTTTATTAGAATTTGGCAAAAAACCGTTTCCTCTTGCTAGTTTTCTTAATAGTTCTGCATTTTTTTTATTATAAAGCAATCCTATTCACCTCCGTTCTTCCTTGCTTTTTCAATTAATTTTTTATATTTACTATTGTTCATCTTAAGGAGTTTCCCCCATATATTTTCAGCATTTTGATTGTCCCCTAAGTTTTTATAGGCACTACCTAAATTTAATAGAAACTCACTGTATTGCTCCTTTGAAATGTTGTTCCTATTATTTTCATATTCCTTAATTAGGAAATGAAAATCCTCAATTGCTGTTTTCGTTCTTTTAAAATACGTTTCCGGAAGGCGAAATGCCACATTACCTCTTAACACTCTAATTTCACTATTATTAGGTTCTGCTTTGACAGCTTGATCAAGAACTTTTAATCCTCTCTTTGCAAGATTCATTTTTTCTATTAAATCTGGATGGTCTCTTGCAATTAGAGCGGAAGAACTACCAAAATAGGCATCAATAAGTGCATGATTAACAGTTTTTAATTTCACTTTTTTTAGTATTTCATAGGCTTTCTTCGCTGCTTGCTTATCACCATCTATGGCTTGTTGATGAAGTTGGATTGCTTCTTGAAAATCTTTTTTCCAATCTCCTTTACTATACGCCAAAACCTACCACCTCCTTTGGTTCGTATACTATTTGCTAGTTGACTCTTTTCTGAGTACATATACAACTTATGTGGCGGTCATCGTAAAGTGATAGACGAAAATGGAAATGAAGATATTTGATGATAGCGACCAAAATGGAAGCGTATACAAATTGTGTTTTTTGATTTTATTAAGTAAGTAGTCTAATCGTGCTTATTTTTGGTCATTTGAACTTTTGCAGATATTACATTATTTGGAGATTAAACCAAAAAACCTACCAACTTTTCTGATTGGTAGATTTTTCGTGTTAAAATATAGCCAGTACTTTGTGATATTACTGTAATTCTCGGGGTGGTTGAGGATTATTTTTATTTTTCACAACCTCAGTAAATAATGTCGTTGCCGATGAAGATGGAAGTTCTTGTTGTGTATTTGTAGTTGTTCTAATTGGGTGGATGCCCATCATTTGTTTTAGTTGTTGGATTTCTTCTAAGATGAAGGTGATGTCTTCTTTTGTTGCAGGTTTTTTTTGTTCCTTTAATTCAAATCCAACTTGACCATTTGGTTCCAAGGTTGCATATTTTACATCATTCATATTAGTAACATTTGATTGCCTTAATTTCATTTCTAACAAATCAATAGATAAACGCAACTTTTTTAATTGATCAGTTTGCAATTTCCCATTATCTATTAATACTTTTGATTTTCCCGATATAAATTTTTCAAGCTTATCAGATTTTATCTGACTATATTCACCAATAACTAATGTAACAACCAAAGTAAATCCTACAATTAATGTAGACCATACATTTTTTCCGACTAAAGGCTGCACAAGCAGAGATCCAATTCCTATCATAATGACAACTTGTGAAAGAGTCATCTGAGAAATGGACTTTCGACCTGCAACCCTTAACAGGACCGTACCACCTATGACAATCACAACACTTTTCCATATCAAGTTCAAATCCATATATTTTGGAGGCCTCCCTATACAAAGGTAATTATTATTATCATCTGTGTAAGTTAATTTTTTATGCCAGAATAGGAAAGAAAGGGAAAAATATGAAAGCACAAGATCGAATCGTGTTGATTGATGTGATCCGGGGATTTGCTCTTTTGGGCATTCTTTTTATAAATATGAAAAGCTATTATTCTCCAGAATTTATTCAATCATTATACAAGATCAACCCAAATGTAAAAGGGTTTGATAAAATCCTTCATATTTTTTATCAAACATTTATCGAAATGAAGTTTTATCCTATTTTTTCATTGTTATTTGGTTTAAGCTTTTACCTTTTTTTACGGAATGGATTTCATGTAATTTTATATACTAGAAGAATGATGATCCTATTTTTCATTGGATTGATACACCTTATTTTTGTTTGGTATGGAGACATTCTTCACGTTTATGCTTTAACCAGCATCTTGTTACTGTTATTTTATCAAGTTTCCAGTAAAACGATTTTATATTGGGGATTTGCATTATTAGCGGTTTATCATGTATATATTAGCTGTAATTCCTTTTTACCAACCTTTACATTAATTGAAAAAAGTGATTATTCTAACATGCTTTCAACCTATCTTTCAATTTATAAGCAAAGTTCTTATTTCGAATGGGTTTTGTATAGGATAAATATTGAAGTCATACCTGTTTTGTTACAATTTCCATTCATTTTTGTTCCGGTGCTTGCATGGTTTTTATTAGGGTTATACATAGGGAAAGAAGGCATATACAAAAGAACCCCATCAAATTTAATTAAGGTTAAATTATGGTGGAAAATCAGTTTAATTGTTGCCCCTGTTTTTCTTATCTTGAGTTTATTGGCACATATTTTTTTGCCTGGCACTTTATATTTGTTGTCAAGTTTAAGTGGAATAGGTTTGACTATACTGTATATAACGAGTATTTATATCTTTTTTAATCACAGATTTGTAAAGAAAGTTCTATATCCTCTCCGTTATGTTGGTAGGATGTCGTTATCTAACTACCTTTTCCAATCTGTATTTCTAATCAGCTTCTTTCGTATTTTTGATCTTTATAACAAGATAAATTTGAGTGAAGGGTTTATAATAACTATCCTTTTTTTTCTTATTCAACTCATTATTTGTAAATATTGGTTATCTTATTTTCACCAAGGTCCGGTCGAATGGATATGGCGATCCCTTTCAATAAAAAAGGTTAGCCCTTTTATAAAAAATACTGAAAAGTAAATACACCAAATTATGCTGAGATTGTTTATATTTACCTCTATGTGTATAAAAATGAATCCTGCAGTTAAAAATAAAATGATTATTTTTAGGAGGTAATTGAATTGGATATTAATCGTGTTAAGCAGATTTTATCATCTTCTGCAGATATAAAAGTCATGTATAACGGAACTTCTGTCTGGATTGACGAATTGCATGAAGATCAGGAGATGGTAACTTGTCATCTTAGAGGACCACTTGAAGAAAGAACTCAAGTAAGTGTTGCAGAACTTAAAGAAATGGATTAATGCCTTATCGGTCTGACTTCTTTATCATTTTTTGTAAAGCTCGTCAGACATAGCCTTTTTTATAATTCACCAACGAAATATAAGGAATTAGTTAACAGTTATACATATTGTTAGAGAAAATGTGTATAATGTATGTAGTACTAAATCTCCTTACTGAAGGATGTGTTGATATGAGATTTCAACAACAAGTCGAAAAGCCACCAGAGGTTAACTTAAAAATATGGACTTGTGGTTCAGATGATTGTAACGGGTGGATGCGTGATAATTTTAAATCGAACGAAAATCCGGACTGTCCTTTATGTGGACACGCAATGGTTGAAGACGAGCGTACATTACCTGTATTGGAAAACTTTTCAGCAGTAAGCCAGAAAAAGGAATAATTTCATTATCAACAATATTTTAAAGCAGAAATCCCATGTTCCATGGGATTTTTCTTTTTAGTTTCCACCTTTTGCTTTTTTATTAGTTGCAATAACAGCTTGTTGTAGTAAGTCAACAAAGTTACCGTTTCTTAATATGTTTATTCCTTCTGCTGTTGCTCCACCAGGTGTTGTTACCTGCTCTCTCAATTCCTTGGGAGAGTATTCTCCTTTTAACATCTGTACAGAGCCATTTACCATTTCGTTTACCAATTTTTCCGCTGTATCCTTTGAAACATTGTAACATTTTGTTTGCTCAATTAAAGCTTCAACAAATAGGTAAAAAAAAGCTGGTGCACTACCCGTAATTGCTGTTAAATTGTGAATCTCTTCTTCTGAGCAATAGTGTGATGTTCCAATTGAGTTGGCCAATAACTCCATTTGAACATGATTCTTTTCACTTGCAAATGTTCCATATGTATATAAAGAAATAGAGTGTCCAACCATTGCAGCAGTATTCGGCATAAGCCAGCCAACAGCTGTTCTTTCCGGAAGAAATGTCTCCATAAATGAGGGGCTTATTCCCGCTGCTACCGTTACCACAAATTGCGAATTAATGTAAGGGCTTAATTTATTAAGAACTGCTTCATGTTCTGAAGGCGGAATCGCTAGAACGATCAGATCCACTTTATGAATGATGTCATCAAATGTCTCAATTGGTTGGATTTGATACTTCATTGCCAATTCTTTCAGCCTCTCAACATTCTTCTGATTCGAAACATAAATTGAATTTATTTGTTTTCGGCTGCTTGCCGTTAAACCCGAAATGATTGCTTCAGCCATTCTGCCTGCCCCAATAAACAAAATAGAATTTTTCAAAAAACCGCCTCACTTTCTTTTCATATCACTTCTTAGATCGACATTTGAAAGGTTCAAGTTGCCAAAAATAAAAAAAATAAAAAGACGTCTATAAATAGACGTCTTGCGTATTGAGGCGAAAAACTGCACGCCACATCGTGCATTTAGCCTTTCGGCATGTTATTCGACTTACACAATTCAGCTCATCGCTCAATTAATATACCACAAACTAAAATAAATAGAAAGAGAAATCTTCTAATAACCTTAAAATTTTTAATAGGAGGAAAAGACTATTTCAAATTATATGTGTTTAATGAACCCAAATTTGTGTTATTGAATACTATAAAATTTAAGGAGGAAGTAAACTTATGAAACCTTATATAGAAGAATTTCAAAATGAAGAAAATTTAGAGCAAGCTGTTAATATGTTAAAAAGTAAAGGTGTACAAGCTACTGACCTCTATGTTTTAACACATGACGATGACCGGACTGAAAGAATCTCAGATAAAGCAGATACGAATTTAATTGGTGTAGAAGAAACCGGCTTGACAAAAACACTAGAAAACCTATTCGTTAAAAAAGGTGATGAGATCCGGAACAAACTTCATGAATTAGGATTTTCAACAGCTGAAGCCGAAATGTATGAGGAAAAACTTGATCAAGGGAAAGCTCTTTTAATTATAAAGAATCCTGAGCAATACCAACTTGTATAAGATAAATGGAGAGGATGGCCAAAAATGGCACATCCTTTTTTTAATTATAAAAAATTAGACAAGTTTCATCCTATCCTCTCATATAAATAAGGTAGACATGCTATTAGGAGGGTAAATATGAGGTTTGTGTTTATACGAAAGAAATGGATTTTTTTTGTTGTAGCCGCTATCTTAATGGGAAGCTTATATTTTTTAACAACCGAAACAGTCCCAACGTTCCAAAGTACCCAAGCATCTAAAGAAGAAATTACAATTAATATGGTCACTGGTGAATTTTCTACAACAACTGCTGATGGTAAAAAACTGGAGGCTTATCGTTGGGATCCGGGTACCATCATGATTCCAAAAGATCAAGATGTTACCTTAAAGATATTTGGTGTAAATGGAGAAGAGCATCCTTTTTATATTGAAGGAACAGATATAAAAGGCACAGTTAAAAAGGGTGAAGAAACAGTAATTCCTCTTAACTTTACGAAAGAAGGCACTTATCGTCTAATTTGTGACACACACACACATGAAGGTCATAATGAAGTTCCTCCAATGATTGCTTATCTTGTCGTTGATTAATGAATAGGCACATTCAATTTTTTAAATTAAAAATAAAATATGTACCTGGTTTATTGTTCGGAAGTAACTCATATCGTATCATTTCTTTTAGGTTAAAAGCAAAGCGTGAAATCACGCTTTGCTTTTTGTCTGTTTTTTTTGTTTTGAATCACTGGAGTCAATTAAATAATGAATCAGCATATCGTCTTTTGAAAGATATGCAGAGTATGTTCTTTTTATAAATCTTTCAGCCTCTTCAAAAGTTGAAAAGTCATCTGGTAGTAAATGATGATCTTTTTCTACCTGCCATTTATTTTCTTTACTTTTATATAACAAGAAATGTTTCTTCTCATAATTTTCATAATGAGCACATTGCTGTTTCAAATTCATTTTATTATGAGAATGATCCATTCTTAAGGGCTTTAAAGAGATTGTTTTGTCAATAAACTCTTGATATGCTTCTGGTGTTAATGAACAACCTGCTGCTTTTGCATGTCCTCCCCCACCGTATTGTGCAGCTATTTCAGATACGTCAATATGATCATGAATTGTTCGAAATCCCATCTTTTTATTCCCCATATTAACAATGGCAATACAATCAAGATGCGGATGCTCCTTTCCAAGCTCATTTCCTAATTCTGAGTGGTATGATTCTGCATGAACGACTCCAATACATTTGTCACCAATAAAAGCTTGTATCAATTCCCTTTTCTTTCTTTTTATGTATCGCTCTGTTTTCTTATCTTCAATTTTCAACAATTTTTCTTCAAACTCATTAAAAGAAAAAGACTCTTGTATAGAAAGTCGCTCTACCATACTTTGTTCAAACTCTTCAATAGATTGTAAAAATAAAAGGTCATTCAAATGTTTTGCATGAATATTTTTCATTCTCTCCCATTCCCATGTATCATACTGTCTGACCAGTTCAACATATTCACTGAGAGAAGAATGTTCTTTAAGGAGATTCTGTTTTTGAAGGTGCGAATAAAATAATGAAGTTGCAGATGCTAGCTTTCCCTTTGATTCCTCTATCCTGACATCTCCCCACTCATATTCGTTAAAATGCAAGGCTGTCTTATGATGATCTATTAATTGAACAAGTCCTCCTCTTTGAACATATTTTTTTAATCTCATCTCGTTGTCCTTATTAACGGACAAATCAGTTATATATATTGTACATGAATGATTTTTGTCACTTTGTTCTTTCATTAATTGCTCTATATGATAATCAAGGCTATTTACTGAATGGTAATGGACATCTACAAATTCACCAAAAGCCAGTTTTGCAAGAATCCCACAACTGACACCATCCAAATCATTATGTGTTAATAATATATATCGCATGAGTCCACCTTCTCTATCCTTTGACATTTTCTTTCCTATATGAAGTATGTGTCTTAACGGCTTAACTATTCAAATACAAATCCACTTGTTTTTACGTTTTCCACTGTTAAAGTACAAAAAGGATACAAAATAAAGAATTGTATCCTCTCAGAGAAATTTTATATTTTTAATGTTATTCAATAATTCTTTTTCCTAAAATAACTAAATCTCTCTCCACGCCTTCCATATTAGCGATTTTCGGAAGATGTGCCCATCTCTCAAATGAATAATGTTCAAAAAGCTTGATACTTGGTGCATTATGACCAAATACAAATGCTAACAATGTTTTTATCCCTAGATTAGGACATTCTGAAATTGCTTTATTCATTAAAATACGAGCATAGCCCTTACCATGTATGACAGGATCTAAATAGATACTAACCTCTGCTGTCGCATTATAAGCTGGTCTACCATAAAAGGATTGAAAACTTAACCAACCAACGACACCTTGATCTTCTTCTATTACCCATAAAGGTCTTTGGTGTGGGTTATGTTCATGAAACCAAGCTAACCGGCTTTCAACTGTTACCTCTTCCAGATCAGCTGTTGCAAGTTTACCGGGTATTGATGTATTATAAATTTCAACTATTCGTGGAAGATCTCCAATGTTTGCATCTCTGATTATATATGTTTGATTACACATTTTGTCATTTCCCTTTCTAAGTAGCCTTACAAATGTTCATCATGGATAGCTATTTTATTATCTTATTATAATTTAAAATCTTTATAAGATCATACTATTTTTTTGCATCAGGGATGAAAATAGTAGAAATATTCCTTGCCTTTCTTTCATTAGATGGTTCATTATTTATGACTCTTAAAAAGACATCTGACAATTCAGCGATAAATTCTTGAAATTCTTGATCTGATAAATAAATCATTGCTTGCCTAAAGCTAACCCCATCTTTAACTAAATCAATTTCGTCTTGTTGTAAATAAGCTTCATATTGACCTAATACATGTGTCATAAACGTTAAAAATAAATGTAAATGTTCGTCACGGTTTAATTTTTTAATATCTCCTGCTGCTGATTGTTCTTGTTCATTTAAAGCGTAAAATTTTTCAACCGTTCCTCGAATTTGATTTTCCTTAACAACCCGTATCACATTTCCTTCTAAAAGTTTATTTAGATGACGATATAAAGTGGCCTGAGGAACTTCAGTTAATCTTTCTTGGATTTGCTGGACATTCAACTCTTTTCTTCCGATTAATGTTTGTACGATTTTCATTCGCACTGGATGAAGAATTAGCTTTGCTTTTGAATTCAATACTACAATCTCTCCCCACTTCGATTATTATTATCAATTATAATAATAATGAGAGGGATGTCAAACTGATGTGAGAAAACATAAAAAGGAATGGACTGTTTTTCCCATTCCTTTCTCAACGTTAAGCATTTTCAAAATAATCTTTATAGTAGCCGCCAACCTTGCCAGTATTGTCAATAACAAAGTAGAATTCTTCTGTTTCATTTTGAACATCATACTCTTTACCCGCAGTAAGTGCACGGTCAACCATGTATTTTGCTGCGTTTGTATGAACGCATTTTACTTTTTTTAACGCCTTAGATTCTTGCCATGTTTTATGTATCAAAGCAAATCCACCTTTCACATTCATATGTTATATTCTATCCGATTCTTTCTAAAATGCCAATCAATGCAAGAAACTAATTTATTAAAGTATGCTCTTTTCTAGAGAACGTATTATTTAAACATAGAATTCGAATGTGTTAAACATAATAGCAATGGTTTTACTCTTCAGTAATACATTGATACATATCATCTTTTCATCACACATATACAACTAACACCCTGCATAGCCTATGGTGAGGTGAAGAATAAATATGCTTACAAACAACAAACTTAATCAATCCATTTATTCTTTTGTAGACAAGTTAAAAAATACACAAAATAGTGACGGGTCTTGGAAATATTGTTTCGAAGGTGGATTAATGACTGATGCGTTTATGATTATTACACTCAGAGCATTGGACAGCAAAAATGAGGAAACTTTAATAAAGAATTTGTCAGAACGATTACTTTTAACCCAATCCAAAGAAGGTACCTGGAAAGCTTACCCTGACGAAGAGGATGGTAATTTATCTGCAACGATACAAGCTTATTGTGCATTATTGTTCTCCGGCTTTGTATCTCAGGATCATCCTGCTTTAAAAAAGGCTGAACAATTTATAAAAGAAAAAGGTGGTTTAAACAATGCGCATTTTATGACCAAATGGATGCTCGCTGTCAACGGACTTTACCCATGGCCAACACTCTTCTATGTACCTATGACATTTCTGCTTATTCCAGCATCGTTTCCATTTAACTTCTACCAATTTAGTGCTTATGCTAGAATTCACTTTATCCCTATGATGGTGGCAGCAAACAAAAAGTTCACATTAAAATCTGCCTATACTCCTGTATTAAGCCACCTTTACAGACAACCATCTCCACAGCACCTACTAAATCAATATCGCTCTCGCTCACTATTTATGAATGACATGAAAAAACTATTATCACTACCAGAATATCTGCATCGTCTAGGCTACCAGCGTGCTGAGAGATATATGTTAAAAAGAATAGAGGAAGATGGTACTTTATACAGTTATGCCAGCGCAACTTTTTTTATGATCTTTGCCCTTCTTTCACTTGGGTATAGTAAAAACTCCCCTACGATCGTCAATGCTATAAACGGTTTAAAACAATTAGTTTCTACTTCATGTAATGGAATTCATATAGAAAACTCAACATCCACAGTATGGGATACCGCTTTACTAAGTTATGCATTACAGGAAGCAAAAGTCTCTAATCAAGAAAAGATCATTCAACAAGCAAATTCCTTTCTACTTTCTAAACAACATACAAAAAAAGGAGATTGGAAGATTCATAATCCCAATGTTGCACCAGGAGGTTGGGGGTTTTCTCATAATAACACGATGATCCCTGATAATGATGATACATCTGCCGTTTTGCGTGCTATAACCCGTACAGCTATATTAAACGATAGAGAACGGAATGCTTGGTACAGAGGTGTAACCTATCTTCTTTCTATGCAAAATGCAGACGGAGGTTGGGGAGCTTTTGAAAAAAACACAGACCTGGAGTTACTTACTTTTATCCCTCTAGAGAATGCAAAGGACGCTGCTATCGATCCATCAACACCCGACTTAACCGGCAGAACACTTGAGTTTTTAGGTACTTATGCAGGATTATCTAAACAACATCCAAGCATTAAAGCTGCGATTAAATGGTTGGAAAACAATCAAGAAAGAAATGGCTCCTGGTATGGAAGATGGGGTGTTTGTTATATATACGGTACATGGGCTGCAGTTACTGGAATGATAGCTGTCGGCGTATCTGCTAATTCCCCTGTTATACAAAAGGCGATTCAATGGTTGGAATCCGTTCAGCTTGATACTGGAGGTTGGGGAGAATCCTGTATAAGCAGTATCAAGAAAGAATATACACCACTTCTTTATAGTACACCATCTCAAACTGCTTGGGCTCTAGATGCTTTGATACAAAGTAATGCATATGTAAAGGAATCTGTAAAAAAAGGAATTGCTCATTTACTCGATCGTTCTTCCTTTCCACAAACTGCGCTATCTTATCCCACCGGTATAGGGCTACCAGGGCAATTTTATATTCATTATCATAGCTATAATGATATATTTCCCCTATTAGCCTTGGCACATTATCGAAAAAAAATAATGACTCATTCTACTGTAAATTCCTAACCACTATGGTAATGTCAAAGAAAAAAAATCAACCCTTTCACTTTTTTTGCATATATTGTCTAGGACTGCTGTCTAGGAGGCGATTTTACATGTCAGAGCAATACATGACATCAATGAAAAAATGGTGTGATGATATTTTAAAGAGTTACGATGATTCAATTCAGGATTTAAGAAGCAAACATGATATAACGAGTTTAGAATCATGGAAAAATGAACTTTTACACCTGCAATATGAACTTAATGAAACATCAGACCTGGACCCTAATGATGTTTATCAACGTGCAGACGAATTATTTACCAAATTTGAAACATATTTTGATTCTGAAGAGCGTCAGGAGAATGAGCGAATACAAAATCAGAAGAAAACTGTGCCTATAGGAGGTCATACACTCCCTCCGTTGCCATACGCCTATGATGCATTGGAACCATATATTCAGCAGGAAATTATGCGCTTGCATCACGATAAACACCATCAAAGCTATGTCGATGGATTAAATAAAGCCGAAAAAGAAATGCAAAAGGCACGTAAAACCGGAAATTTCGAATTAATTAAACATTGGGAGCGTGAAGCAGCATTCCATGGAGCCGGACATTACCTACACACTATATTCTGGTCAATCATGACACCTAATGGCGGCGGAAAGCCTTCGGGAATGCTGATGAGGGAAATCAACCTATCGTTTGGAAGCTTTGAACAATTCAAACAGCATTTTTCTGAAGCAGCTAAAAACGTGGAAGCAGTTGGCTGGGCTATCTTGGTTTGGTCACCTCGAGCACAACGATTAGAAATTCTTCAAGCAGAAAAACACCAAAACCTGAGTCAATGGGATGTTATCCCGCTTCTAACGCTCGACGTATGGGAACATGCTTATTATCTTCAATATAAAAACGATCGAAAGAAATATGTTGATAATTGGTGGAATGTTGTCAATTGGAAGGAAGTTGAAAGACGTTTTCATGAAGCACAGCTAATAAAATGGAATCCCTATTAATGACCAATTACTTATTATAGAAAATAAGGGTAACTTTAAAACATTTTTAAAGTTACCCTTTTCGTATATCAAATGATCCCTAGTACATCTAAAAATACAACAATAATAACAATAGGAGAAACGTATTTTAAAAGAAGATACCAACAAGTAAATATTTTTTTACTTATAGTTGAACCATTCTGAAGCTCTTCAAACAGGTCCTTTTTAGTAATCTTCAATGGAACAAATACCGCAATTAATAACGCACCTAATGGCATAAGCATATTACTAACCAAAAAATCAGCAGCATCAAAAATAGACTTTCCAAATATCGTTATATTTGAAAGCACACCATACGATAATGCTGAGGGGATTCCTACAGCAAAAATACATAAGCCTACAACCCATGAAAATAACTTTCTTTTCTTTTCATTCCCTTTTGATATAGGTGCAACAATAATTTCAAGCATTGAAAAAGCAGAAGTTAAAGTTGCAAATAAAAATAATAATAAAAAAGCAACTAAAAAAATAGTACCAAATGGCATTTGATTAAAAACGGTTGGAAGTACGTTAAATAATAAAACAGGTCCAGCATCCGGTGCTAATCCGAATGAAAATACAGCAGGAAAAATTGCTAACCCTGCAAGTAAAGCGACTAATAGGTTAAGCCCTACTATTGATATTGCAGATTGGGGGAGGTTTTCATTCTTAGATAAATAAGAACTATATGTGACCATAACCGAAACACCAACACTTAATGCAAAGAAGGATTGTCCCATTGCATATAAAACTGTTTCAGATGTCACCTTTGCAAAATCAGGCTTTAAGAAAAAGATAATCCCTTCCATAGCACCATCTAGTGTAACTGATCGAATAATGATAAAAATAAATAAAATAAAAAGGGCAGGCATCATAAATTTACTTGCTTTTTCAATTCCGTTTGAAACTCCTTTAGACACTACATAGCTCGTAATAAGCAGAAAAATCAACTGAGCTACTACTGTTATAATAGGATCTGAAATACTTGCTCCAAATAATTCTCCATACTCCTGCTCAGTTAGTCCGCTTAATTGACCTGTTAGAGCTTTCACCAAATAAATGAGGATCCATCCCCCGACAACACTATAAAAAGACAGCAAAATAAAGCATGTGATGACACCCAATCTACCAATTAGATGCCAAGATGAATTTGGGGCAATTTGTTTATAAGCTAATATCGCATCACTTTTTGTACTCCTGCCAATAATAAATTCACCAAGTAAGAGCGGCAATCCGACTAATAAGGTAAATAAAATAAAAATTAGGAAAAAAACACCCCCACCACTGGTTCCAGCAACATATGGAAATTTCCATATTGCTCCAAGGCCAATTGCTGAACCTGCTGCAGCAAGTATAAACGTGATTTTTGACGACCATTGTTCGACTGATTTACTCACTTCATCACCTCTAATGCAAACTTTGTTTGTTACGAATGAATATATTTATTAAAAGGAAAATTCTTAATGACTTTTAGTATCAATCCATCACAAACATTATACAAGTCTACATTTTAACATTTTACTAGCATAATTTAAATTGTATTTTAAAAATATTCTTTCAGTTTTGAAGTTGACATAATACTGTTATATAAGCATTGAAAAATAACACTATGTGTCCTACCTATTATATTGAAATTTTTCCAATAAAAGAAGGTTGGCACCCCTTCTATCAGTGCCAACCTTCCTATTATAATAGCTTAGCCTTCTAGTAATAATGATTCTGGATCTTCCAGCAATTCTTTAACCGTTGCTAGGAAGCTAACTGCTTCTTTACCATCAACAATACGATGATCATATGAAAGTGCAATGTACATCATAGGACGGTTTTCCATTCTTTCTTCATCAATTGCAACAGGTCGCAATTGAATTTTATGCATACCGAGAATACCTACTTGTGGACCATTTAAAATTGGGGTAGATAATAGTGATCCGAATACTCCCCCATTCGTAATTGTAAAGGTACCACCTTGAAGATCACTTAAGCTTAGTTTATTGTCACGTGCTTTCTTTGCCAGGTTTAGAATTTCCCCTTCAATCCCAGCAAAGTTTAATCGATCTGCATCACGAACAACAGGTACAACCAAACCTTCAGGTGCTGATACTGCAATACCTATGTCATAGAACTTTTTCATTAAAATCTCGTTCCCTTGAATTTCAGCATTTAATAATGGGAATTGTTTTAAAGCCGCTACTACTGCCTTTGTAAAGAACGACATAAATCCTAAACGAACATCATGCTGTTCATAGAATTTATCTTTTCTACGTTTACGCACCTCCATAACAGCGGACATATCAACTTCATTAAAGGTTGTTAGCATTGCAGCAGTTTGTTGTACCTCCACTAAACGATTAGCAATTGTTTGACGTCTTCTAGACATCTTAATTCGCTCAACCGGTTTACCAGGTACATCTTCCTGAGCAGAAACAGCAGGTTTTGGTGCAGCAGTTTTCGGAGTTGCATCCTGTTGTTGATGATTTGGTACATCTTTACCTGAGAAGGACTCAACATCCTGTTTTCTTACTCGACCAAGAGGATCAATTGTTTGCACTTGTTGTAAGTCAATTCCACGTTCTCTTGCAAGTTTACGTGCTGAAGGTGAAGCAATTGGTCTTTGCTTTTTCTCATCTTTACCTTCTGCTTCTTGTACAGCTTCTGATGCCTTCCCTTCTTGCTTCACTTCCTCCGGTTTTGAGCTAGAAGTTTCTCCACTCTCATCAATCACCCCGATTGTCTCTCCAACTTGAACAGTATCACCTGATTCTTTGTGCAGCTCTTTTAAAACTCCAGAAAATTCAGCAGTTAATTCAACGTTTACCTTGTCTGTCTCAACTTCTAGGAGATATTCGCCTTTCTCAACAGCATCCCCGGGTTGTTTAAGCCATTGTGCAATTGTTCCTTCAGTGATAGATTCTGCTAGTTCTGGTACTTTAATTTCAGCCATGTGTCGGTTCCCCCTTGAGCACTTGCTTTTGTAAGAGTTTCGCTCATACAGTTTATACACAATAGAAGCGATTTATTGATCATTAGCAAGTTCCGCATTTTTCAATTTAGTCAATTCATAAATGGTCAATATTATTTATTCCAAGTCAAAGCTTCTGTTACAATACGTTCTTGATCCTTCTTATGGATATTAGGATCACCTTCTGCAGGACTTTGTCTTCTTCTTCTGCCAATATATTTCACTGGAATACCTTCCGGTGCAATTTCTCTCAGCTTAGCATCGATGAAGGACCATGCCCCCATATTTTGCGGCTCCTCCTGAACCCAAACGATTTCTTCAAGAGAAGATAAATTTTCTAATATTGAAAGGATTATTTTCTTAGGGAATGGATATAATTCTTCCACTCTCAACATATGCACCCAGTCTTGATTTCCATCTAAGGAATTTAATTTATCCGTTAAATCAGTAGCGATTTTTCCTGAACATAGAACAAGTCTTTTCACTTTTTCTGGAGAATGACCAAGACCCGGTTGTTCAATAACAGGCTTGAATTCACCTTCACATAATTCATTTAAATCTGAAATCGTTTGTGGATTTCTTAACAAGCTCTTCGGCGTCATGATAACTAGCGGTCTGACCTCTTCCCGTTTTAGCAAATCAGCCTGTCTGCGTAAAATATGAAAATATTGTGCAGCACTTGTTAAATTAGCTACTTGCCAGCTATCTTCTGCAGCAAGCTGTAAAAACCTTTCAAGTCTTCCACTGGAATGCTCTGGCCCTTGCCCTTCAAAACCGTGAGGTAATAGCATGACGAGTCCGGATTTTTGTCCCCATTTTGCACGACCTGCTGCAATAAACTGATCAAAAAATACTTGAGCAGCATTCGCAAAGTCTCCATATTGGGCTTCCCATAAAACCAATGTCTCTGGAGCGTACACATTGTAGCCATATTCAAAGCCAATAACCGAACCTTCAGATAATGGACTGTTATGAATAGCAAATGATGCTTTAGCATCTGACAGTTTGTGTAAAGGTGAGTAAAACTCCCCGGTATTGACATCGTGTAAAACGATATGTCTTTGAGCAAATGTTCCGCGTTGTGAATCTTGTCCAGTTAAACGAATTGGTGTTCCATCAGTAAGGATTGATGCAAATGCTAACGCCTCACCAAGTGCCCACTCTACTTTACCTTCTTCTTTAAGACCGTTTGCTCTTCTTTCTAATATTCTTTGCAGTTTAGAAAAAACATTGAAATTTTCCGGCCATTTTACCAACTCGTCATTTAATTTTAGTAACTTGTCTTTGTTAACAGCTGTTTGTAACGCAGGAAGTCCACTGTTAACAAACTTTGGTAATTTAATTTCGTGAGTTTCAGCAGCTTTTTTATCTGGAACCTTTTGATATGCTTTCTCAAGAGTTCCCTGCACTTCATCATTGATCTTTTGAATATCGTCTGACCCGAGCACATTCTCATTTTCTAGTGATTCCGCATACAATTTACGTACCGTAGGATGTTTGCGTACTTTTTCATATAGCTGAGGCTGTGTCATTGAAGGTTCGTCCATTTCATTATGACCGAATCGACGATAACCAATGAGATCAATTAAGAAGTCACTTTTGAATTTTTTACGGTACTCCATTGCAATATAAACAGCTGCAATACATGCTTCAGGATCATCAGCATTTACATGAACAATTGGAATTTCGTACCCTTTTGCTAAATCACTTGCATATTTTGTAGAGCGAGAATCACGGCTTTCTGTCGTAAACCCAATCATATTATTTGCGATAATATGGATCGTTCCACCTGTTTGATAGCCAGTTAGTTTATTTAAATTAAGAGTTTCTGCAACAATTCCTTCACCTGGAAAAGCAGCATCTCCATGAATCAAGATAGCCATCGCATCATTAACACTTTGTTTAGGATAACCTTTCTCTGTGCGAACTTCTTGTGCAGCACGGGTGTATCCTTCAACAATAGGATCGATGAATTCTAAATGACTTGGGTTATTAGCCAATGTTACTTTAGCTCGACCAGTGCTCTTATCCATGAATTGCTTGTTTGCTCCAAGATGATACTTTACATCCCCACTCCAGCCATAGTTAATGCCAATAGATCCTTCTGAAGGTACTAATTCCTTATTTGGTGCATGTTGAAACTCTGAAAAGATAATTTCATAAGGTTTTCCAAGCACATGGGCCAAAACATTTAATCGTCCACGGTGTGCCATTCCAATGTTAATTGTATCCGTACCTGCTTCAACAGCATTTGAAATCAATTCATCAAGAACAGGAACAAGCATATCTAATCCCTCAATGGAGAAACGCTTCTGCCCTACAAATGTACGATGCAGAAATTGTTCAAATCCTTCTACTTCTGTTAATCTCTTTAAAATCGAAATCCGCTTTTCTTTGGACAGATTTTTAAAGATTGTACCCGACTCAACCATTTTAAGAAGCCACGTCTTTTCCTCGTAATTATGTACATGGCTGAACTCGAAAGCAATAGAACCTTTGTATACCTCTTTTAAGTACTGGTATGCCTCTAGTCCATTTGAAACATGTGCTGGAACATCCTCACATAGAAGGTGTGCAGGAATATACTTTAAATCTTCTTCTGTTAAATCATATTCTTCAAGTTGCAAAAATTCATTTTTCTCAGCAGTATCTCCAAAAGGATACACAGCAGCATATAAGTGACCATATCTACGGATATTAGTTACAAGTTTTACTGCTTCTGCTACTTTTTTCATTTTATCAGCTGAAATTGTTTCACCTTCAGCTAATGTTTGTTGATTATTAGATTTCATTTGTATAGAAGGAGAACCCCAGTTATCAAATATTTCTTTTAATTCTATATCAATAGAATTTGGATCAATTTTATATTGATCATATTGTTCCATGATATAGCCGAGGTTTGGACCATGGAAGTCTTCCCAAGGGAAATTTTTCTTACTTGTGCCTACTGCCATCTTACATTACCCCCAAAGATTCATAAGTGATCAGAAAAATACTTCTGATACGCAGGTGGAAAAATTATTATCCTACGATATTAACCACTCTTACGAGTATAGTAGTATGATATTAAAACGCTTCCAATGTTATTTTAACATTGGTGTCTACACATTCCAAGATAGATGATTGAAATATTTTAAAAAATTTGGTCCTTTTTTCAATATCTTTTCTTAGCGCTCTCAATTATTTAAATAATTAGAATTATCAAATAGTACCTTCTCTTCCTTACATCTATCATACTACAAATCCTTGGAAAAAAAGTACAATTTTTATTATTTTAGAGTAAATTATGATAAATTTTTCTATGTCCAAGTGTACTTAAAAATAGAATCATCATTGATCTATTTTTAAGATTATTTTAGGTAGTATCTATCTCAAATTAAAGGACAAAATCATACTTAAGATTTTGTCCTACTATAAAATAATTATCACTTTTCTATATGAACAGCTAAATTGTTTTTAATAACAATCTTTTTAGTAATGGGTATAATTGTTCTGGAAGCTCTTCAATTTTTTCAACAAAAACACTGTATCTTCCATAAATATTTTGAATGGTTTTTTTGGTCGCTTCATCCACTTCAGTAGTTGATAAAAAGACATTCATTACCTCTATCCCTAACTTCCTGGCATCTAATACGGCTTCATGTGTGTCAATAATCCCATTTCTTTCATAACCGGTTGCGGCTGGTTCACCATCAGAAAACACGAGCAGAAATTTTTGCTTTTCATTTCTTTTCATTAATTGTTCGGTCATATGTCTTATTGCATACCCATCTCGATTATCTTCTTCTGGAGATAGTTGCATAATCTCTGGTCCTGATTGACTCTGCAATGAATCCCTAAACGAAATAACAGTATGAAAATGGTTCGGCTGTCGGGATTTGGAAGCTTCATTTGTATCTTCCCAAAAACCTACAATCTGATGCGGAACTCTGACAGACTTTAATGTTTCATGAAAGAGTATAATTCCCAGCTTTGTTTGGTCCATTTTATCAAACATGGAGGCAGAACAATCAACCAAAAGAGTAAAAACAGCATCAATATCCGGTGACCTTTCCTGCTTTTTATAAAACAGCTTAGGATTTTCTTCTGTCAATAATCTTAGAAGCTTTTTGTTTAACCTCCCTATATGAAGATCTGTTCTTGGCAATGTTCTTTTATGTTCCAAGGTTTTTTGTATCATTAATTTTAATTTTTTCTGAAATAGAAGAATATCATTTTGATCATGTTTGTATTTATTTATGTCATCTGCCGAAGGAAGCTTTGATTGAACAAATATTGGTACAGCATATTTATTTTCCTTCCCATATACATGCTCCCCCGCACTAGATCTTTCCTCTTTTTGCGACTCCATAGCTTCTAGTTTTGAATAATCATTTTTTTTAGCTTTCCCGGATGTCCCTTGTACCATTGCAAGAGCTTGATCTGTGTCTTCGCCTTCACGAACAGTCCCATCACCATTAAGCGTTGTGTTTGTTCCTTGTTCTAAATCAAATTGTAAAAAACTTTTGGTTGGCTTACTTGTTTCACTATGCCAGGTTGGAAGTTTGTCACTATGGACATCTTCATCACCTTTTTTAGCATGTTCGATTTTATCTTTATTTTTCAATTTTGATTTTCTCTTTAACTCATCAAAAAGACTTGAAGCTTTTATCGATTCATACGGAAGATCAGCTAAATAAAAATACGTATTAAGCATGTCTTGATCCATAAGCTCTTCTAAAATATCAATTACATTTAAAACAATCTTAATAATGTGTGAGGTTGAAGAGGCTTCAAAAACTTGAAAGATTTGAGTTTGAATATAAGGTAATGTACGCTCTAGATTTTCTGACAGTGGTGGGACTTGTTCCATTGTAGATTCAGCCGTCAGGATTAGATAGAGTGCGTTAAATAGAGCGTCTGTTAAAATACTACGTTCCTTATGAATAATAAGCTGGCTTTGAAAATGTCTACGGTATAACCTTTTTCTCAAGTAAAACGCCTGTTTTGTACCTGGTCTTTCTTTTATACATACCTCTTCTATTCGTAGATCTTCCAGCAGCATACAAAGTTGTTTGGCAAAGCTATTTAGCTTTAAAGGCCTTACCTTTTGTATAAATAAGCCAAGCTCGCGAAAATCTGTATGAAAATAATTTCCAATACTCCGTAGATATACATCACTTTTTAATGCTAATTCTGTCTCGAATTTTTCACGATGATCCCAGAAATGACTAACATATATCTTTTTTTCAAATGGATCTAAATAAGATTGGACACTATAATCCACTTCCATATCACGATTCTTTGTAAGTCCTTTTGAAAGATCCGATAGTTCCATAAAAAGAAATGAATCCACTTGTTGATCGTTAAACTTAATAAATCTCAAAACCAAAACCTCACTCGAATAGAGTTTCAGCCACATTTCGAATGGCTGCTTTTTCTCTTTCATCCTCCAGCTTTTCAACAATTCCTCTTTCAACAGCACGTTTAGGAGGAAGATAGCAAGCTAAATCACATGTATCAATTAGTGCCCGAATTGATGCAGCTTCTTCTGATACCTGTCCATTTTGAACAAGACTTAACAAATCAGCGGACAACTTTGTAAATGTTTTAATGAGTGTTGCATCTGTAAGCTTGGATTGTTTTTCAAGAACTGATTTTAATTCATCGTCTTGAATATATGGAACTTCAATGACAACAAAACGGTTTTTTAATGCTTCATTTAAGGGGACTGTTCCAACATATCCTTCATTTATTGCAGCAATAACACCAAAGTGCACATGAGATCTTACAACTTCACCTGTAAATGGATTTGTGATCATTCTTCGATAATCCAGTACCCCATTTAAAATAGGTAATGTTTCCGGTTTTGCCATATTAATTTCATCGATATAAAGGAGATGTCCTTTTTTCATCGCTTTCACAACAGGTCCTGCAATAAATTCAATCGAAGTTCCACTTTGATTGTTTTCAATTGTTTTAAAGCCTAATAGCGCTTCTGCATCTAAATCAACAGAACAATTAATACTATGCATCGGCTGCTGAAATAGATTTGATAGAGTTTCAGCCAGTTTTGTTTTTCCAGATCCTGTAGGACCTTTTAATAAAACATTCTTTCCTAGAGCTAATGCAATCATTGCATCATAAATAATAGAATCATCAGTTGGAGTATATCCGCTCTCACCGATTAATAATTTATCATCCTCATGTACTTCTCTTGATGATCTATCCTTTATTAAATTTTGAATGTCAGTTGGTAATTGATAAGCTTCTATGTTTTTCATTTTTGTCCTTCCTTTTATACCTTTTTCAAACATTAATACCAAACATGAGTATACTAAAAAGATTGTAAGTATTCAAAGTTTACGAAAGTACTTTAGGTGGTAATTAATAACTAAATAAAACCCTATTTTTTATCTCAAAAAAAATAGAATCCTAAAGGATTCTATAAATAGCGTTTAGCACCAAGATAGCGCTGCTTCCAATATGAATTATCCAGTTTACTTATCGTAACTCCTGAGCTGCTAGCATGAATAAATTCATTATTTCCTAAATAAATTCCCATATGTGATGGACCTGCCTTATATGTAGTAAAGAAGACAAAATCTCCTACTGCAGGATTGTTTACAGATTTCATCGTATCCCAATAACCCGCTGTACTTAAGCGAGACACAGATGTAACTTTATTTAGAACATAATAAATAAATCCACTGCAATCAAAACCACTTGGTGTATTTCCAGCCCAACGGTATGGAGTTCCCATTAGTGATTTCGCTTCACTTATCATTGTGTCAATTTTTGAGGATTGATTTTGTGATTGCGAAGGTTTTGAAACCGTGTTATTGGTATCTTGACTAATTGTTTTGTCACCATTCAATTTTAAAACCTGACCAACTCGAATAACATCTGATTTAAGATTATTTGCTACTTTTATTTCTGCAATCGTTAAGTCAAATTTATTGGCTATTTTCCATAAAGAATCACCTGGTAAAACCTTGTATGTAGAAACGACGTTTGATGAACCTTGCTCAGGTTTATTGTTGCTAACCGTTTCTTCATTTTTCTGAGTAGTTTGACCGGCTTGCTTTTTAACCGATAATTTTTGACCAACACGGATAAGATCACTTGTTAAATTGTTTAGTTTCTTTAGTTCAGCAACTGATGTATTATGAGCTCTAGCAATCACCCATAATGAATCTCCGCTTTTTACAGTATATGTTACATTTTTAGCTGATGTTGATGAAGAAGAACTCGATGTTGTACTTTTACTTGATTGATTACTTGTAGAAGTAGATGTTTTAACGTTGAGAACTTGTCCAACCTGTAGAAAGTCACTATTTAATGAGTTCCATTGCTTAAGGCTGCTAACTGTTGTGTCATACTGCCTTGACAAACCCCAAAGTGTATCACCACTTTTTACTTTAATTTTCTCATCTGCTGCAGCAACTGAAGCAAATAATGATGACCCAACAACCGCTGTTGCTGTCAATCCTAATATTTTTTGTTTCATTTCTACTATTACCTCCTACTCATCATAAGCTTAGTTTAATAGATTATCAGACATAAAACTACATTTTTATAAATAAATTTAATAAAAACAGGTAAAATGATACAGATCTTTCCTTTTTACTATACAAAATTTTACAAAGACAGACAATCATTCTATTTCAGCTTCCCACTCACTTCTTAATCTATTATCCTTTGAATTTCTATAAAAAAAAGAGTCAGAAACTGTGTTCTGACTCAGTTTGTAGACAAAGTAAAATTTGCTAGCCTTTCAGACTGATTGCTAACGCTTGCTTATCAAAGCACGAAGCCTTGTGAGGAGCGGAGTTACCGGTGTTGGTAATGAGCACCGCAGCAAGGTGAGTAACGAAGAAAGCGAGCGTTTGTCAACAGTCTGAGTCAGAAACTGTGTTCTGACTTTTATATAATTATTTTTTTATTGGAGACTAGATTCAGGTGAGATAATAGGATAAAGGGTTCCCCCTAGCGCAAACGACATTCTCCCTGTTTCTTCTGAAATGATGAGTACTAAAGCATCTGTCATCTCTGTAAGGCCAATACCTGCCCTATGTCTTGTACCTACTTTCTCTGAACCAAAATCCTGGTTTGTTAAAGGCAATACATTTGCAGCTGATATAATATAATCTCCCTTCACTAATATTGCCCCATCATGCAGTGGATTTCCAGGATAGAAAATACTTTCGATTAAGCGATTGGAGATCGTAGCATTTAATGGGATGCCTCCCTGTATATGGTTTGAAACCGGGTTTTCTCTTTCTACAACAATTAGTGCCCCGTGTCTTTTTTCAGCCAGATTTTGAATTGCCTTAGCGATCTCTATGTATTGAGTTGTGAATTTTTCTATATAAGCTTTTAAATAAAAGAAAGACGCGGAAGATTGTATTTCATTAAAGAGATCTCTTATATGAGCAAGCTCGCATAATAGACAATATTCTTTCTCACCCAGTGAATTTTTCATTGTTTCTGTTTCATCAATTATTTGACTTAGGTGAACAGCAATATGATGTTTAATAGATGTAAATGTTTGATTTTGTTCCAATATACTCAATCCTCCTTTTGATTAGTCTTTTTCATTCATGCTATTTTATGACTTTTTTACTTTGTGTATTTTTTCCATTTAACGAACCATACTACCTATTGGAGGTGTTCGCATGATTACTCAAAAGATTCTTCAATATACGTTTAGTATTTTAGGTGTCATATCCTTAGGTTTTTTTTATTATCAAATGTTTAAAGGTGAGTCCCGTAGATCTGATAATAATCAGCCGAAATAACTACTATTTATCTTTTCATGTTATAATGCAACAGGTATCTTTTTGAAATGAGGATGTAACATGAAAATTAACGTTTTAAACAAGAAAAAAATAATTTATCTTTCAAGTATCTTATTCCCGATTCTCATCACTCAACTAGGTCTATTTTCGATGAATTTTTTTGACACAACTATGTCAGGCAAAGTACATCCAAATGACTTAGCGGGTGTTGCGATTGGATCCAGTTTATGGGTACCCGTTTATACCGGTTTAAGTGGAATTTTATTATCCGTAACCCCTATTATTGCCCAGCTAGTCGGGGCAAAAAAAACAAAAGATGTTCCGTTTATGGTAGTTCAGGGCCTGTATGTTAGCATTTTTATTTCCGTTCTTATTCTTATTTTAGGCTTTTTTATATTGGATCCCATCTTATTAAATATGGGTCTTGAAAATGAGGTACGCTATATAGCAAAATGGTATTTAATTTCATTATCACTGGGGATTTTCCCTTTATTTTTATACGCAGTCATAAGATGTTTTATTGATGCGTTGGGGTTTACCAGAATAACAATGATTATTACACTTACTTCCTTACCAATAAACTTTGTATTCAACTACTTGTTTATCTTCGGGAAATTTGGATTTCCGGCTCTTGGGGGAATAGGTGCCGGTATTGCATCTGCCATAACTTATTGGTGTATTACAGCAATTGCAATCTTTATCGTTAACAAACGATCTCCTTTTAAGGAGTACTATATTTTTAAAACGTTCTTTCCTATTTCTTTTAAGGCATGGGGAGAAATTTTAAAAATCGGTGTACCTATTGGACTTTCCATATTCTTTGAAACTAGTATTTTTGCTGCTGTTACACTACTGATGAGTCAATATCACACCGTTACAATTGCCTCACATCAGGCAGCCATTAATTTTGCTTCTTTTCTTTACATGCTTCCGTTAAGTATTTCTTTAGCTCTCACTATTGTCGTCGGACAAGAAGTTGGGGCAAAAAGAATAAGGGATGCAAGACAATACAGCTATATAGGTATAGGATTAGCGATCATGCTTTCTCTCATTTCTGCTGCACTGATTTATTTCTTTAGACCGGAAGTTGCGTCACTTTATACTTCTGATCATGCCGTACTTAAGCTAACACAGGATTTCTTAATTTATGCGATTTTCTTTCAATTATCAGATGCGATAGCTGCACCAATCCAAGGTATCCTAAGAGGATATAAAGATGTGAATGTAACATTTATTATGGCTCTTATTTCTTATTGGGTAATCGGACTTCCAGTTGGATATCTTGTTGCTACGTATACTCCTTTGGATGCGTTCGGATATTGGATTGGTCTTATTTCCGGGCTTGCCGCTGGAGCAATCGGATTATCTTTTCGTCTATATAAAATCCAACGAAAATATGAAGTGTTAATTGCAAAAAATAATTAGAACCCGGATTAGCGTCAAATCCCAATCGCACACTCCCTGTTTCTCCTTACCCAACAATAGAAAAAGAGTGTCTTATCTTCAGATGAAGTAAGACACTCTTTTTAATACATTAAGTAAATAAACTATATAAATGATGAATGTATAAGAAAAGACATTAACTTCTACAAATTCTTGGCTGTAAGTCGTGTTTTTCTGCTATTAATTATTCCATTTATACGTATAAAACACTTCTTTCTCAAACCAATGCATGACCTCAGGGTCTTTATTAAGGAATTTCTCTTCCATCGCCTTTAACATTCCCTCTGTTTGAGAACGATGTGCTTTTAATGCATTTAGTTTAATATCTGCTACATCTGTTACATTTATCTCAACATCTGGATGACCAATACTCTCAAATCTGTTCTTCGTAATCGCCATACAATATGTAACAGGTCGTTCTTCAAGCGGCTTTCTCTTTAAAGCTCGGATAACACCTTCGCCACATGCATCATGATCAGGATGGACTCCATGTCCCGGATAGAAAGTTACAATAAGGGTTGGTTGAACTTCATCAATAATCTTTTCAAACAGATCAGCTAATTGTTCTTCATCTTCAAATTCGAGGGTTTTATCTCGTAACCCCAGCATTCGTAAGTCTTGTATATCCATCGCTTGACAAGCATTTATTAATTCTTCTTTACGTATTTGAGGCAGCAGCTCCCGGTTCGCAAAAAGAGGGTTTCCCATATTTCTGCCCATTTCACCTAAAGTACCGCATGCGTATGTAACGGGTACTCCTGCTTTACGATTTAAAGCGATCAGTCCGGCAACTCCAAAGGCTTCATCATCTGGATGTGGTAATATTACTAAAACATGTTCCTTCATTTATACTCACCTCTATATCATGATTAAAAAAACGACTATTTGAACATAAACATTAATTGTGAAATGGCTTCTCACTTATTTGTAAGGCTATAGCTAATTGCCCTTCTGAGTTGTGGCCTGCTGTTAATAGTTGACCCTCTTCATTAAATGTCCAATCCGTTAGACCTTCTGCGTATATCCATCCATCTTCTAATTTCAGACCAATTCGATATGGACCATTTCCTGTAATTTTGGCTTGATGATAGGTAACCTTTGTATTTCGAATAAAGGCCACAACTGTCATGTTTTTTTCATCTTTATGAGCAGAATAGGAGCCTGTTGTTGTTTCTAAGTGTATAAACACTTGTTTATTTAAAAAATGATTTAAATATGCTTGAACATCTTGTTTTGTAATACTTTTCATAGTGAACCTCCTCTATTTGTTCCATTTTCCAGTTCTTCTAAAATAGTTAGATGATATTCGATTAGTTTTATTTTTAGTTGATCTTCAATTGAAGAGGCAACTATTCTTTTTACCGATGAAGTAAACTTTTGATGCGGTGTTTTACGGAGTCGAGGATGAGTCATTTCGTCCTTCAGTTCCTTTTCAACCGCATTTCTTAATGTATGTTCAGGATTTTCTTCAATTGGCAATGACCGGTTTGACCAAAGTGATTTATAAGCACCTAATATTTCTATGCTCTTCAAGATCTCCACTCCTACATCTCAACAGAATTTGGTTTCTTTATTTTTATTGCAACCTTTTTAAAATGACGTGAATTGGAAAGTGTAAAGAGCAATAAGGCAGTCCAAATACATGAAAAAGTAATCAATTCAGTTATAGTGAAGGGTTCCTTATAAAGAACAACTCCTATTATTAACGTAATTGTTGGTGCTATATACTGGAGTACACCAACCATAAATAATGGTATACGTTGAGCCCCACTTGCAAAGAGAAGTATGGTACAGCTGTTGCAACACCTGCTCCAATCAGGAGTAAATTTGTTGCTATGTCAAATTGAAGAAACATCATTTCTCCTTGTAAACCCAACATCAATAAATAGATAATTGCAATGGGTGTAACAACCAATGTTTCGAATGTTAACCCAATTCCAGAACTTAACTTTGTCAACTTTTTTGCCAGCCCGTATAATCCGAAGCTAATAGCGAGGGTCAAAGCAATGAATGGGATTTGTCCATAGTTTATCGTCATATATAAAACACCAATTCCTGCGATAATAAAAGATAACTTCTGCCAAAGATTCAATTTTTCTTTAAAAAATATCATTCCTAATAAAACACTTATCAGTGGATTTATGTAATATCCTAAACTTGTTTCTATCAAGTGACCATGATTTACAGACCATATATACACAAACCAGTTTATACTAATTAAAACAGAAGATAAAATAAGCAATAAAACTAAACTCGGTTGTTTCACCATTTTCTTACATACATCAATAACATTCGGCCATTCCTTAAAAAAAGTTAATAGGGCAAGCATAAACAAGAAAGACCAAAAAATTCTATGCGCCAAAATTTCTTCAGAAGTTACATCATGGATTAACTTCCAATAAAGTGGCAGTACCCCCCATAACATATAAGAAAAGGCAGTATAAAACAGACCTTTTTTATATGTACTTACTTCATTATTCATTTATCAAACCTCACAATTCTGTCAACTCCAAAGCAGTAGTTATTAATATATATTCCAAATTCCATTATAAACATCTTAGATCACGTACGACAACAGATATGCACTCTAACCTATTTTATGTAATAGCATATCATATGTATTAAAATGAACCGAATTAGGAAGTGATTATATGTTTCCATGGGATAAACAATTTCCCTTTGGTCAATCTGGTTTTTCCAAGCAATTAAATAAAATGAACCCAAAAGAAGTGGAGAACTATATCCAGCAAGTTATGAAGAATGTATTCGGTGGTGACTTAACTCAAAGTGGTTATCCCTTCCAAACTGATGATTCACCAAAAGAAACATCCACTATTCAAAAACCGGAAATTTTCGAAACCAGTGATTATGTTTATGTGAACATCCCTTTAAATAATGTGTCCAGGGAAAATGTCAAATTGCAGCATACCAATCATCAATTATTTATTATAAATTATCCTAAGGATTCAGAACAAACCAAATTCATGCTCCCCTCACCTGTTAAAAGGAAAGGGACAAAAGCAAGGTTTTTAGAGGATAGGATCGAAATCCAGTTTATTAAGCTAAGTGAGTTTAGTTTATCTGAAATTGATATAACTTAACCTTTTTTAATGAATCGACATAAGTGCTAATAACACCTTTTAAAGTGTTTACTTATAACGATTGTTTCACATAATAAAAAACTACCTGCAGACAATTGCAGGTAGTTTCTTATATTAATAGTAAGGATAACCGCCATATGGATAACCGTACCCATAACCATAATAAGGGTATGGTGGATATGGATAAAATGGTCTTGGTCTTAAAATAGCACTACCTACTAAACCACCAAGAAGTCCACCAACAAATGGTGCACCTATAAAAAATCTGCCTCCCGGATAAGGGCTACGGAAACTATTTCTCATCATATATGGACCCATCTTTTTTACCTCCTCCTAGATAAATACCTACACTAATAAGTATTCATATCAGAGGGGTTTTGAGTGGGCTTTCACCTATATCAGTAGGTAAATGCCATAACTTTTCTCATTTCTTGTTACTCTTCATAGATCATTTTTTTGGTCATACCACCATCTACGATTAAATTAATACCTGTAACAAAATCATTATCCTCACTTGTAAGATACTTACAAGCTTTGACAATGTCGGATGGTTTCCCGACTCGTTTAGATAAGTGCTGTATGTGATCAACTTCTCTTAATGAGTTGTAATCTCCAGTTTCAATCCAGCCTGGAGAAATCGCATTTACTTGTATTTGATCATCACTTAACGAAGCTGCAAGCGCATGTGTCAGTGCTACAATACCACCTTTTGTCGCAGCATATGCCTCTGAATTTTCTTCTGACATTAATGCTCTCGTGGAGGCAATATTCACTATTTTTCCCCCATGGGCATTTGCCCTCATTACCTTAGCAGCTTCTCTTGAAGCAAACATAACACTTCTTAAATTTGTATTCAAGACCTTGTCCCATTCATCAACTGTTATTAAATATGGAGACTTCCACTTAGACAATCCTGCATTGTTAATTAGTATATCTACGGTTTTATAACGATCAACCGCTGATTTTATTAATTGTTCAATATCACTTACGTTAGATACATCTGTTTTTACAAACATGACATTTAATTGCTTTTCTATACATGTTTGTTCTAAGTTTCTGCCTGCTTGCTCATTAATATCCGCTATAACAACATTGTTATTCTCCTCCGCATATTGAAGGACTAATTCTTTCCCAATTCCATTTGCTCCACCTGTTATAATAACGGTTCTATTCATTCCCTTCTCCTTTCTTTCCTTCAGCCGAGCAAAAAGTATCTGCCCAAATTCCTACCTCTTTTACAACGCCCTTCAAACTTCTCCCTTTATCAGTTAACTGATAAATGACTTTTACCGGGGTTTCATCAATAACAATTCTTTCGACTAAACCTTCATTTTCCAGTTCTTTAAGTCGTTCAGATAACATCTTTTGACTAATACTAGGAATGATATCTGTCAAGTCTTTAAACCTTTTAGGTCCATCGAGTAAAACATGAATAATAATACCAATCCAACGTTTACCTAAAAGTCTAAAAGCCGTTTCTAATTTTGGACAAAGATTTATTTTCACACATATCTCCCCCTTTTCCATTTCTCTTGACTCTGTATTTCACTTCTATTATGATAGGTAGATGTGATAAGACTTACTAAAAGTTAGTATATTACTTTTAGTATAAAATATACACGTACCAAATTCAACTCAGGAGGATTTCTCATGAATACAACCTATGCAGAAGATGTGATGACAGTTTTAAATAGTCGTTCTTCTATACGTCATTATGATAAAGATGTAAAAATATCAAAAGAAGAGTTAAGTGAACTTTTAACTTTCGCTACAAAGGCGCCATCCGCTTGGAATTTACAACATTGGCATTTTACAGTATTCCATAGTGATGAAGCTAAACAAAAATTATTACCTATTGCTTATAATCAAAGTCAAATTGTTGAATCGTCTGCTGTAGTTGCCATTTTAGGTGACTTAGAAGCTAATGAAAACACTGATCAGGTGTATGATCCTCTTGTACTAGCAGGTCATTTAAAGTCAGAGATAAAAGAAACCCTAGCAGGTCAGATTAGTCGTGCTTATACAGACAAAGGTTTTGCAAGAGATGCTGCATTTACGAATGCTTCATTGTCTGCAATGCAACTGATGATTATCGCAAAGGCCAAAGGCTATGACACATGTGCAATAGGCGGATTTAATAAAGATCAATTTATACAAGAATTTTCGATTTCTGAAAGATATGTTCCAATTATGTTAATTTCGATTGGAAAAGCTGTGAAGCCTGCACACCAAAGTAATCGATTAGATTTAGATCAAGTTTCAACATGGTTATAGGTCTTATGAAAAAACAGCTTATGCGAAAAGCATAAGCTGTTTTTTTTACATATTTTCTTTTAATACCGATATAGCTTTTTCCAGTTGTGTATCATTTTCTTGAATTTTTTTCTGAATTAATTCCATCAACTTAATCGTTGTATCTTTTGTAATGATACCATTTACAGTAAGTTTGTTATCTTCTTGGAATTGTTTTACAACCTTTTCTGTCGCTTCATCAAAATATCCCTTAACACTTACTTCTTTATAACCAAGTGCCTTAAGCATTTGTTGGGCAGCATTTACTTCAGCATTAGAATCACCGGATTTTAATTCGTTTTCAGGGTTAATATAAGGTAAATTTGCATAGTCAGGCAGCTCTGCCTTCACTGTAGGCTCAATTCCCTTATCATGAATCCAAGTACCATCAGGTGTCAACCATTTAGCAGTTGTATATTTGACAGATGAATGATCATCAAATCCATTTGCAGTTTGAACAGTACCTTTCCCAAAGGTTTTTTCCCCAACAAGTGGTATTCCTGCCGACTCATTTAATGCTGCAGCCATAATTTCACCTGCACTTGCTGTTCCACCATCAATTAAAACTGTAATAGGCAGGTCAACATCCTTGTCATTTTCAGCTTTGTAAATTTCCTTGGCACCAGTTCGATCTTCCACTTGCATTATATTTTTTCCTTTCGGAACAAATAAATCAGACATAAGGAGAGCTTGGTCCATCAATCCACCGGGATTTTGTCTTAAGTCCAGTATTAAACCCTTAACTTTTTTATTTTGTAGCTCCTCCAAGGCGCTTGCAAGTTCTTTTCCAGTCGTCTCAGAAAACTTTGTAATTTGAATTTTACCAATATTTCCATCCAGCACTTCTGAATATACTGTTTCTAAAGGTATTGTATCTCTTTTTATTGTAAAAGTAAGTTCTCCCACTCCTGCACGTTGAATAAGGAGATTAACCTTTGTTCCTTTTTCTCCTCGAATATTCATAACTGCTTCATTAACAGACAAACCTTCAACAGATTTATCATCTACTTTAAGAATGATATCTTTTGGTTTTATCCCTGCTTCTTCAGCAGGAGACCCTTTAATAGGAGAGACAACCATAATACTTCCGTTGCTTTCTTGTACTTCAGCACCAATACCTTCAAAAGATGAAGAAATATTTTCACTAAAGTTTTTAGCTTCCTCAACATCCATATAAACGGAGTATGGATCTTCCAAAGATTCCACCATACCTTTAATAGCACCTTCAACAAGCTGATCTGTATCAACTTTTTCATAATAATTTGCCTGTAGAATTTCATAGGTTTTTCTTAATTTCCCAAATGGATCGTCTTCTTGTGCACTTAACATACTTCCATTAGGCTTAACAAGATTGTATGTTATACCTGCTGTAATTGTTGCTGTTATAATTACTGAAATTAGTAATTTGCTATTTTTCACGACTACTTTGCACCACCTTTATGTATGTTCCTATTATGTCTAAGCCAAATGAAAACGTCAATTAATTTTGTGTAGCAGAAAAAATGATTCACTTTTTTGGCAACATTCAACAACCTCAAATCATATAGTAAGGGATACCTCAAACTGAAATTTTATAAAAGAAAATGATCTTCGACAAAAACCACGATACTTTTTTGTTAATTTAATGTAAAGTTTATTACACGAATGTAAATGCAGGGAGGTTTTCATATGCAAATAGCAGATTACATTGGAAGAACTGAATTTGATATGATTCACTTTTCATTATCATTAATCAAAGAAATTGATTACAAAATAAAGCAAAAAGTTTTCTTTTATCAAAATCAAGTTTCTACATTTATAAATGATCAAGTGGAACGCTTTGTTCATACATTACATGTTAAGAGTTCACTTCAATACATTTATAAGGCAGAAATTCATAAAATGATTACTCCTAAGCTCAAAATGCTTTTTGAAAAACATTGCTTATTCCATTGCGTCTAATCACGCTCTATTCTGATCCTTCATAAAATAATGGATCAGAATGGGGGGAATAAATTGAATTACTTACAAATGCTATCTTCACTCGGCGTTGGTGGAGCACATCCTGGTGGCATATCATTAACAAAAGAAATCTTTGAACAAGAAAAGTACCCAATCAGTCATACTGTGCTTGATGTTGGATGTGGAACAGGACAAAGTTGTTATTACCTGCATCAATTAGGCTACAATGTAATTGGTCTAGATGTTGATCACCTTATGATTCAACAAGCAAAAAAGCGTAATAAAGAATGTCAATGTGAGATTTTATATATACAAGAAGATTTAACTTCGACTTCTCTACCAGATCAATTATCCGATATCATTTTATCTGAGTCAGTTCTAAATTTTACAAATCTTGATCTAACATTACCAGAACTAAAAAGAATTTTAAAACCAAACGGTGTAATGATTGCTATTGAGATGATACGGACGGCACCATTATTAGAGTCAGAATCTACCGAGATCACTTCATTTTACGGAATACCTGATATTTTATCTATTGAAGATTGGAAGAGCACCTTCAATAAATTTGGTCTATCTATATATAAAATCCAATCAGAGGATGATTTTTTCTCTATTAAGACAGAAGAACCTTCTACAGAATTTAACATTACAGATGTGACTCCTTCATTAGCATTTAACATGTTAACTATGCATGAGGAATTATCGCTACGATATAAAGACAAATTATCCTTTCGAGTTTTTTATGCAAGACATTCCGTCTAAATCAACTTTTTATAGTTATTAGTACAATCCCCCCTTGGCCGCGAACATACAATATGGAGACGAAAGGCTAAGGAGGGAAAATCATGTCACAACATTACTATGACCTTTGCTGTCGCTATAATGGAAAAGTAGTAAGAATCACAGATCGTTCTGGCCGCACCCATGTTGGGAGAATATGTAGGGTTACACCAAATAAAGTTTTTATTGAACCGCGGACCCAAAGAGGAGGGTTCGGTTATGGCCCTTATGGATATGGATGGGGCTGGGGACCGGCATATGGTATTGGCTTAGGCTTTATCACAGGAATTGTTTTAGGTGGATTGCTTTTTTGGTAAGTAAATATAAAGATGCAAATAAGGGGAACATGAAACCTTCCCCTTATTTTAGCTTCAATTATTTATCTATTAAAGGTTTTACACCTTTATAAATCCCCACAATGTCCTCGATCTTCATTCTAACTAATCCACTAGATGAAGGGGCAACAAAATCTATTACACCTTCAATTACACTTTTATGCTGTTTACCCCATCCTGCTTTTTTAGATTGACTATATTGAAGGTAAACACCTTTTCCAACAAAAAAAGCAACTTTCGGTTGGTAAAAAGCTATCTTTTGCATCAGGATTTTCCTACCATCATGATATTCTTTTTGTGTAATTTCAGCTGCTGCGCGCGTCGGTCTTGATACAATATTAGTAAACCCATATCCTTTTTTAAGTAACTCGCCATCTTCGTTAGGAGAATAAATTCGTTCTGTGAGATCAGCTAAGAAAAGTATTTTCCAAAAACGGTTATGTTTATTTGCATAATTATGACCTACTTCCCCGGAAACCAAACTAGGATTAAATCCTATGAACAAGATGTCTAGATTTTTTTGTAGTTTGTCCAAATGATCATTCATACTATATCACCGTTATATCTTTTTCACTTTTAAAAAGTACTCTTCTAATGTTAAATCTTTTTCATACATAATAGCTGCTTTTTCTTTTCCTACATAACGCAAATGCCATGGTTCATATTGATAGCCTGTAAGAGATTCTTTATTTTTTGGATAACGAATAATAAAACCGGCACGATGAGCATTCTCTTGAACCCATTTTCCTTCTTTCGTTTCACCAAATTCTTCTGTAATCTCCAAATTTACACTTCGACTAGAGATATCCATTGCTAATCCGGTTTGATGCTCACTTTGTCCCGGTAGAGCAACAGCTTGCAATGCATATTCTTCACCCTTATCTTGCTTTTCCACATTAAAAATTCCTTCTTGACGTGAATATGATCTATAACCGGATACAGCTAATAATTCAATTCCATCTTTTTCGGCTAATTTAAAAAGCTCTTCTAACGCATCAGCTGCTACTTTTCTAATATATTTCTGTGGAACATCCGCATCACCAAAAGAAAACTCAACTTCAGGGACAACCAAATCATTAGGTTCAAATTCAGGAGAAAGCGCAAAATCTTTATTTACCATAACGAGTAAATTTGTCGGATTTTCAATAACGTTGTCGCCATTCACTTGCTTAATCTGATTAAAAAATTCTGATTCTAATAAAAAATCTTCATCGATTTCTTCTTTTGGTTCATTTATTTCCTCATTATTCTCAAGTTGTTCAGTTTGGGTATAGTTTTGCCCTTGCTGACCACTAAGAAAAGGCATCGATTTAGAAAAATCTGTACAACCTGTAAGAGCGATCGGTAAAAGTAAAATAACGCCCCATTTATTGTAAAACATAGTACCACCCTATTCTTGTTCAATAACAAAGCTATTTTAACACTAAATACAAGCTAAAGAAATGATAATTAAGTAACTACCTACATCTTTACCTTTCTACCTAGACATTAAAACGTAAATACAATGTTTTCTTTTCGACAAAAAAATGGGTGGTCGACAATGTCTAAAAGAAAAAAGCATGCAAATGGCATACTTTTAGAAACATTTTTTGATAATTATCTTTTTTTAATAGCCGCTTCCAGTGCTACTATAATCATGTCATTAAACGTAGTTTGGCGTTCTTCTGAAGTTGTCTCTTCTCCAGTTAAAATGTGGTCGCTTACAGTTAATACAGATAATGCTTTACGATTGTATTTGGAAGCCAGTGTATAAAGTGCTGCTGATTCCATTTCAATTGCTAAAATACCATATTGTGCCCATTTTTCATGTTCAGCATTGTCATTATAGAACATATCTGCTGTAAAGACATTTCCCACTTTTAAATTTAGACCTTTCTCTAGCCCGGCATCATAGGCTTTCTTCAATAAATCGAAGTTTGCAGTTGGAGCATAGTCTACGCCGCCAAATGTAAGTCTATTCATTTGAGAATCGGTCGATGCACTCATTGCTAAAATAACATCCCGAACTTTTACATCTTTTTGAATTGCCCCACAAGTACCAACACGTATTAATTGTTGTACACCGTAACTATTCATAAGTTCATTTATGTATATAGAAATAGATGGCACACCCATTCCAGTACCTTGAACAGAAATTCTTTCACCTTTATATGTTCCTGTAAAACCGAGCATTCCGCGAACTTCATTATAACAGGTCACATCTTCCAAGAATGTTTCGGCAATATACTTTGCACGTAATGGATCCCCTGGTAATAATACTGTTTCAGCTATTTCATTTTCTTTTGCACCAATATGTACGCTCATTATTTAACCTCCTTGAGAATGATAAACCCATTTCTCATTTACTATATCATATCTTGATAAGACAATTAAATTTTTTCAATATTACCATTTTCTATAGTCCAGATAAAATGCTATACATTTATTGTCAGCTATAGCTTTATAACATTGGGACAAGATATAACCGTAATCTCTTTAGGAGGGAAACGAAATGAAGAAAAAATTAGAACAAGCCATTCAATATGCAAATGAAACTAACCCTGGTTCTAGAAATGGAACACAACCACATGAATCTAAAAAACCAAGAAAACAAAAAACACATGCAACGAATAAAACAAATGAAATATAAGGAGATGTAATGATGGGGAAAAAACATCGAAATCGAAATACACCAAAGAAAAACAATCATATTTCACCTGCTGTCTTAGAAGCTGAAGAAACAGCTCATGCAAAAGAACATACTTCAGGCAAAAGAAAGAATGGCCCTGGGAACAACCTTTAATTATGACTGTTGTTAAGTAAAAGAAAGAAAAGGTAATCGATGATCACAATATGTAAACTTTCTTGTGATATCGATTGCCAATTCCTCATTTGCTTATCTAACATGAATACGATTAATTTTATTCCAACCTTGCGGATTTAACTTATAATAAAATTGCCCCTTTTTTCCTTCATCAATAAGAACAATATCGCCTGTGCTTAAATATCTCGCCTGGTAATCATTCGGCATTCGGTCTGTAACATTGAAAGTTTGAAAAACCTTTTGTAATGCATCTTTGTGATTATTCCCTTCTATCACAAAACGATAAACATCTTGATACCCTTTTTTCTCCCCAAACTTCGGCGTTTGAAAAATTGTCACATCATATGAAGTGATTCTTTTTTTTAATAGTAAGGTATACACGGTTTCTCTCTCCTTCGCTTAAGTATTATTATTATTATTATAATTAGCCACTTGCTCGAAAGATTCCTTTAGATAAAAACCGCTTTTTTTGTCGAAATCATTAGAATAACATCATTTAATGGACGTAAAACCTTTTGCTATTAAGACTTTGTAACAAGCAAAGTATTTCTAATCGTTCTAAATAACATAAACCAAACAAACCCTGCACTCCATCCAGCTAGTACATCTGTTAAATAATGTACTCCTAGATAAATTCTACTGACACCTATTAACATGACAAGACAGATAGTTATCGTTATAGCAAGTAATTTTTGATTTTCCCGTTGTATAAAATGAGAAAGAATTAAATAACATAAAAACCCATAAATTGCTGCAGAATTCATAGAATGTCCACTAGGGAAACTATAATGTGTTGCCTGGTAAACGGCATCATATGTAGGTCGTTCACGTAAAAATAATTCCTTAAGCAGGTAGTTCATTTGTCTAACCGTAAAGAATAGAATAAATAATAAAACCGTATCTATCCATTTCCGTTTGTATATTAAAAAGATGGCAACACCAATATAAATAGGCAATGCGTACTTAATCGATCCAATATCCGATATGAATAAAAAAAGATCTGTTGCAAGGGGGAACCTGACTTGCTCAAAAAACAAGGTAACGTTCACGTCGATTGTAGAAAAAAACTCTACAGAATAAACCATTGCACAGAAACAAAATAAAAGTAAAGCAACCACTACCATTATCATCATTTAATTCTTTCCTCCTATCAGATCCATAGGCATATTTAAATCATGCCATAAAATGAAAGTAAAGGAAAGCTACTTCATACCTTCCCTGTTATTTCATTTACTTCAAAAGAAAAAGGCCAAATCTACTAACAAAAAGATATATAAACCTTATGTTTAAAGGACTATATACTCTCAATTAAGAAGACCTGACCTTTTTTATATTGTATTTATTTATACTTTCTTGTGCTTTGCTTGTTCTTTATGCCCAGGAGCCGGTTTTGACTTGAAGGCATATTCATTTCCCATTTCCGTATCTTTTTTGTTAGCCATTACTGCCTTTTGTTCAGGACTATTGTGATGTTTCTTCGCCATCTACTTACACCTCATTCCACTCTTTTTTCTAGATTCTGGTCTTATTGACCATCCGCTCCATTTGGCGTTACTCGTCGAATGTGCTGATCTTCAAAGTTGTTTTCTCTAGCAGCTTTTGCCTTATCATCCACAAGTTTTTTTTGATCTACTTCTGAAGATGGTGAATTCTTTTTTTTCGTCATATAAGAGCCTCCATAAAGAATTTTCAAAGCAGTTATTAGTTTAACTAAAAAAAGGATTTGCATTCCAACGCTGAAGGATTTTTCAGCATTTAAAAAAGCAGACCTTATTATTTAAAGGTCTGCTAAAAAATTACTCACTTAAATCTACATTGTGATAAACCTGTCTCACATCTTCTAAATCTTCAAGTGCATCAATCATTTTTTCAAATTGAACTTTTGCTTCATCAGGTAATGTAATATCGTTTTGTGCAAGCATCGTTAACTCAGCTACTGTAAATTCAGTTATTCCCACTGTTTTAAAAGCTTCTTGTACAGAATGAAATTGATCTGGTTCAGCATAAACGATAACAGACTCATCTTCTTCAAGAATATCTCGAACATCGATATCCCTTTCCATTAATATTTCAAGCACTTCATCAGAGGATTTACCTTCAATCCCAATAACAGCTGTTGCATCAAACATATAAGCTACAGAACCGCTCACACCCATATTCCCGCCATTCTTTCCGAATGCTGCCCGAACATCAGAAGCCGTACGGTTCACATTATTCGTTAAAGCATCTACAATGACCATCGAACCATTTGGTCCAAAGCCTTCATAGCGTAGCTCATCATAGTTTTCTTCTGCCCCGCCCTTTGCTTTTTCAATTGCACGATCAATGATTGCCTTTGGGACATTATATGTTTTTGCTCGCTCAAGAACTACTTTTAATGCTTGATTTGCTTCTGGATCCGGCTCTCCTTGTCTTGCAACTACATAAATTTCACGGCCGAACTTTGCATAAATACGACTCGTATTAGCATCTTTTGAAGCTTTCTTTTCTTTAATATTATTCCATTTACGACCCATAATGAACACTCACTTTCAAAGATTAAATCTATCAATTCTGTAAGACTCAAACGTTTGGATTAGCAAACACTTGTCAATTTTACTCACTTATTCTATTATACCTAAATTACCTTTTTTGTTAAGTACGACAATTCAATGCTTTTTTATTCAGATGTCATCAAATCTTTCTCGTAGACAAGCCACTCTGAATCTGATATTTGATTTGAATAAAGAATAATTTTTTCCTTTACTCTTTCATGTTCTATTCCAGATAGCAATGTCGGTTGATAATCGTTGTGTGTAGAGACAGATGATATTGAAAATGGAATCACATTAATCTCTTTTTTTTCATTTAACTTCCCATTTTCGATATAAAATTTTTGCTGAAAAACAAATGTATCCTTATCAGTCGGATTTTTATTTCCACCAAACATAAAATTCCCCAAACTGTATACGATAAACTTTCCTTTATATTCTTCGATTCCCTGAACAACATGCGGGTGATGGCCAAGTATTAGGTCTGCACCTGAATCAATACTGAATTTAGCTAATGAGATTTGGGTATCATTTGGTACATACTGCTTTTCATCTCCCCAGTGAAAATGAATCAAAATAATTTGTGCCCCTTGCCCTCTCAATTTATGAATACTTTCCTTAATTTTAGTACGTATCTCTTGAGTGTCCTGCCACCCTTCAAAGCCTAAAGCGCCTATTTTCACGCCTTTCACTTCTGTTAAGTATGAGTCTTCATACCCAAAGTACCCAATCTTTTTATTTTCTAGTGCAGTCTTCGTATCATCAAAGCCCTGCTGTAAGTAATCGAATATATGGTTGTTCGCTAAATTTACGGCTTCAATTCCACCCATTTTTAAAATTTCAGCATATTCTGGATCACCTTTAAAGCGAAAAGTCTTGTTTGCCTTTTCAGATGAATTTGTTAATGTTGTTTCAAGATTCACTGTTGTAAAATCATCACTTAAAAATAAGGAATCCAACCCTTCTAAAAAATAGGACATACCTTTTTGAGTAGCTACATCAACAAATGAACCCTGATAATCATACGATTCATCTCTTCCTAATGTGAAGTCACCAGCTGCACTTATTGTTATGGTTGTTGTCGGTTGATTTATTTGTTCTTTTATTGGTTCTTTTTCCTGATCGATTATTTTTGCTTCTTCAGTTTCATTTATTGTGACTGGTTCACCCTGTTTATAAGCATTTATGTAATTGTATACTGTAAGAGAAATGATGCCAAAACAAATGATTGTAAGCATTCTTCTATATACTTTTTTTAATCTTCTTCGCTTTTTCCTCTCTTTCGACTTTTTTCTTGACAGCAATGTACGGCTCTCCTTCATCCCTTAACCCCTTCTCAATCTTTAATAAAAACATACTTAAATAAAAATATCTTAATATAAATACAACGAAAGTAGCTAGTCTTTTGTTACAAAAATCAATCCTATTTACCTATTTTTAAGGAATAATAAAAAGCAATTAAAGGACACGAAGAGTTTGTGCACTTTAATTGCTTTGCTGATGTTTTATTAACTATGTTTATTTAAAATATCCAGTAAAATTCCTTTTATATTGCCTATTTCATTTTCATGAAGAGTAAACCTCACTAATGACTCATCCAAATCTAGGGCTTCAGAAAAGAGACCGCTAATACCTCTAGCTTTTCTGTCAACTTCAATAATAATCTCTATATTTGATTCATCAAGCATAGAAAACATGATTTCTACTTCGTCTAAACTTTTTCTGAATTGACCTGCTGTTGGAATGAATTCAAATTCCTGTACAAAAGGTAACCTTTTCCGTACCTTATATGAAGCAGCTTCATTTTTAACATTTCTAAGTGAAAATCCAAGTTCATTTAGTGCATTAATTGTTTTTTCCATCAAATGATGTGGTTCAATTTTGATGATATCCCGATCTGTCGGATCTATAGAACCTTTAATATCAACTCCTGTTTGCAACCAAACCTTTGAGGATCCAACGGTTATTGGAGTATCCAGAGGCAGCTCAAATGAGAAAGGAATTGTTTTTGTTTCACCTGGCATAATAACAAACGGCTCATTCAGCTTTACATTCGCAATGACTGCTTGTTTGTGAACGACTTTATCATCTTCTTCTTTTTCATAATTTGTGTTAATTGTTAGATAAATTTCATCAATTGATTGTTCAATGTTTCCTCCTTTTACTTCAATAATCCCTTTGACTTTCTCCCCGACTTTGATCATTGAATCTGATAGTTTCGCATCGACCTTAGCAGATCCAATCCCAACACTAGCTAATATTTTATTAAAAAAAGACATCGTATTCCTCCCTAATAAAAACAATTTTCCACATCTTTTAAGACCTGATCCACTTCTTCGTACGCAGTATCCAATTGCAGCATTTTTCGTAAGATCACTTTACAATGACTTGTAACGGTCAATTCCTCTTCCCATGTTTTCTTTTTAGATGTTGCAGGTTCAAATGAAGAATATAGTAAGAATAATAGAAAATGACCTAAAGCATAAAAGTCACTTTTATAACTAATCTCCCGAAACAATTTTTTGTCTAGTCGATTTAACTTCTCTTCGTTTGCAATCTGGTCAGTTATTTTCCTAGCTAATCCAAAATCAATAATATAATGAGTGTTTCCATGTTTTAATATATTGGGGATTCGAAGATCCCGATGTACATATCCTTTTTCATGGATAATCTTCACAAGTCCAAGAACATGATAAAGTTCTACTAACGCTTCTTTTTCGGTATACTTTACACCATCATCAAAAATTAATTGCTCATATGTTTTACCCTTCTTATACTCCATAACAATAAATTTCTTTTGACTTACATCCTCAAACTTTTCAAAAAGTTGAGGAAAAGCAGGATGTTGAAAATTACTTAATATGATAGCTTCTCGGTCAAATGCCCTACTTCCTGCACGATCGAGCCTCTTGTATTTTCTTAACTGTTTTAGTACTTTTTGATTTTTCTGTTCATCTTCAACTAGATACGTAAAACCATAACTTCCTTTACCCAGAATTTCGGTTATCACATATTTATTTTCTACAATTGATAAGGGAGTAAGGGGTTTTTCTACAAGCTCGATCCATTTATTCAGCAGAACGTTCATTAGCTGCTATAGGAACTAAAAAAACTGCTTGCTCCGTGTCTTTTCTTATAATAATGATAACCATATTTTGATGGATGACGGTGTTTATAGCTTGAACTATTCATTCGATAAGAATGAGAACGTTTAATTGGTATGAATGAATTTAGGATCTTTTTTAACATGTTGATTCCCTCGCTTTGTGTCCAATTGATCAGTTGTTCTCCTTTATATACGACACGGATAAACAAAAGTTTCACATTTTTTATTAAACTCCCATACAAATGTAGAGAATTAGGTTATATCTCATTAAAGGGATGACAAATATGAAAAAACAAAACCATGAACCAATTCCTACAATTGAACAAGATTTAAAAGATATACCCAAAGACAAAACTCCGTTAATCGTAACACAAATGGAAAAAGAGATTATATCTACTATTAAATACAAAACAGAGTTAGCTAATAAAAATAATATAACCCGAACAAATGCTTATCTTTCTTTTTATTTAGAGTATCCAGAGATCCATTGGGCTTTTTTGGCTCATATGGTCTCACGAAATGGCGGATACAATATGACTGACTTAAAAAATTCCATCCTTTCTTCCATTCTCTCTCCTGCCCAGCAAGTCAGCCTTTTTCAGTTCCTTGAACGCGCTAATTCATTAATTTTTCATGATGCGTATCCCCAACTGCTCCTATATAAAAAAAGCATAGAAGATAATATTTCGTATTTCCATTTATTACCTTTGTTTTCTGTCTCGACATTTATGACGCCGATATGGAGTTTTTTTTTCCAGAACAAGTTATCTTCAACATTTCTGACATTTGCATTAATTACAAATGAACAACAATATGTTGAAAAACATCTCATGACTTTAAACCATACAAAACAAGCGATCTTTCAAACTTTTGTGTATATGATACAAGAAGTCATGGGTTTTACCCATGTTGTTTTCCCTTATAAAAAATACACTTTTTTACGAAAATATTCCTTATCAGGAATCGAAGTACACAACTTCCAATCTGTGCAAACCAGAATTAATATTGGGAAAAAACTTTATCATATTCTGTTTTCAAAACAAGCATACTCCTCTATTTTTGATTTTGCCAATAAACATGTTCATACAGGTTCTCGTTCTGATTACTGGCCACATGAATATACGTCAAACCATAATCAATCTAAACTATTTAGTCCTTCTCTTATTCTTGCCTGGGGTAACGTCATACATCGTTTTCCGACTTACCACGATTGGTATACAAATTACTCACAGGTTAAGTCCTGGAGAGATGAAGTAAAAGCTGATTTTCAGGATATTACGAAAGATGTTAAACGGGATTTAACCCTAATGAAGTCATTAGACAAAGTGAAGAACATGATTAACTAGACCGAAACCTTTTTGTGAATTAAAAACAACAAAAAAGAGGATATCTCGATAAAAGGTTCTCTTTTCTTATATATAGCTAACAAAAATCATTTACATGCTATATAGAGAAAATGTTTTATCAATCAGAACCTTATGAGACATCCTCTTTTTACTATTTTGCATTATTCATTGTCTTCAAACTCTAAATCTTCATCGATTATACATTTGTTCAGAAGGTAATCAAATGTGATATCTGCAAGCTCTCCAAGTTCGTCTTCACCTGGAACATACCCTCTTTTTGTGAGCTCATTGTAAAAGAACTCAGCAATCTCCTCTGTGTCAATAATTACTTCTATTTCCTTCACAATATCGCCCCCCTTCTATTTTTTATGTCCATGCACAGAGACATATGCAACTTAAGTGAATTATTTTTTTGGATGATATAAAAAGAAAAATGGAATAAACATCTATTCTTTTCATATAAATAGTTTTAGATGGACAAGCATATAAAGAAATGGGGTATATTAGGATGATAAATGAGGTTACTAGCACAAAAATCAATGGTAAGTTAGAAAAAGTTGAGAAACATAACATGTTGGATTTTATTGATGGTGATGGCTTTGATCAATTATTAAGCTTTATTCTAAAAGGCTTATTTTATGGGGTTATTTTTTTCTGTATTCCTTATTTCATTTTCATTATGTTTTTACTGTAAGAATTAATGTATTGAATCAATATCCTTGTACCTTGATAAGCTTTTTAACACCAAATTCATCATGTCTAAATATTCCTGATCATGAAAAAGATTATAAAGTGTTTTATAATCATTGTAGATATCAAGCATTTCATCAATCAATTGCTTTTTATCATCTGAGTTTCTATTATCACTTGATGGTTCCAGGCCAATATATTGATGAATCAAAGAAGCATAGTAACGGCTTTCATCAGATATTGTGTTATGCAAATGAACTTGCTGAATAATTTCTTCAGCCTCTTGATTACTTATCATTAGGCTCATTTCATCTTCTGTCGCCTCTAACCATTCTCCATCTGACATTCTAGTTAACTCATAAGTAATTTCTTCCCATCCATCTTCTGCGTATCTCCAAACTTCTGTTCTCACTCCCACAATTCTAAACAATGAAGTTCCATATCCTTTAACCAAAACGATATCACCAATTTGGTAGAGAACTTCTATACTTATCTTTTCTGTTTCGACAATAGTCCCATCATATTCTGAAAATAATTGAAGTGCATTTTCATAAAACAACACATCCCCATGATTCACTTCATAGACAAATTGCTGGTCTACTAAATGAAGCTTTGTTATCGTGCCAACCGTTCCATACATAATAATCACGACAATATCTCCTATTTTAAATTTTGGTTTATTATGATGATTATTTTTCATTTCCCCATCTCTCCTTTTGTCGTGATTGTAAGGATAAGATAGTATATGCTGTATTTTTCATTTCGTCATGGGTTCCTGAAAATCATTGCAGATCTATATAACGGTATGTACCTCTATAAAAAAATTTTGTTATATACTATTATCAATATAATTTTTTATCATTTAAAAGGCACAGGATAATTCTATAGAAATCATCCTGTGCCTTTCTTTTAAATAATTTTTAAAATTTCTTGTTGATACCTTTCCCATGCATCATCAAATACGGTCATACTAACTAAATAGGAGCCATTCATTTCCAAATAGGAGCTTATTTCATCATAATTATCTGTGTTTTTAGGAAAGCTATGATCATTATAAGCATCATTAGCAAACTTAGAAATTTCATCCTGTGGCTTAGGATGACGATATTTCATTAAGTAATGATAAAAAGATTTCAAACGTCATTCCTCCTGCTGACAATATTGTATAATTATAGCTTGTTCAAGAACGGAATAAAACCATTACCTTTTAGAAAAACGTAGGTTTTTTATATAAAAAAATACCTCAAGCATTCCAAATAAAATGGAACAGCTAGAGATATTCTAACATTCATTCTATCAAAATTCACTTTTTAAAATTATACTTTTGATTCATGAAATTGAAAATCTATTTCAAACCCTAAGTCTTCTAACATTTTATGATCAGCCGTGCTTTCTTGTCCAACTGTTGTCAAATAGTCTCCCACAAATATCGAGTTTGCTGCAAATAATCCAAGTGGTTGAAGTGATCTAAGGTTCACCTCACGTCCCCCTGAGATTCTGATTTCTTTTGTTGGGTTTGTGTAACGAAATAGTGCAAGTACTTTTAAGCAATACCTTGGATTAAGCTCATTCGTTCCTTCAAGCGGAGTCCCGTCTATAGCATGTAAGAAATTTACCGGTATAGAGTCAGCATCAAGTTCTTTTAAGCTGAAAGCCATATTAACAACATCTAGAAGAGATTCTCTCATCCCAACAATCACCCCGGAACATGGTGAGATTCCACTTTCTTTCACAATAGCAATCGTATTCAATCGGTCATCATATGTATGGGAAGTTGTAATCTCGTTGTGATGTTCTCTTGAGGTATTGAGATTGTGATTATAACGATCAACTCCAGCTTCCTTTAATTTAACTGCTTGTTCTGGCTTAAGTATCCCAAGACAAGCACAAACTTTTAATCCATATTTTTCTTTAATTTCTTCTACAGCAGAAGTGACATGGCTCACCTCTCTATCCGTAGGTCCTCTTCCACTCGCTACAATGCAATAGGTGCCTACTTGAAGATGATGCGCTTGCTCTGCTCCTTTTAAGATCGTCTCTTTATCTAGCATTCTATATTTCTGAATAGTTGCTTTTGACACACTGGATTGTGAACAATACCCACAGTTTTCAGGGCATAATCCTGATTTTGTATTAATAATCATATTTAACTTTACTTTTTTCCCATAATAATGTCTTCTTATTTTGAATGCTCCGTCCAATAATTTTAATAAATCTTCATCAGGACATTCTAAAATTGATAGAGCTTCATTCGTAGTTAATACTTTTCCGTTTATTACATCATCAGCCACTAACTCCCAATTCACATATATTCCCCCTTTTATTAATCTACTAATAATGGTAATGATTAGGTGAATATATGTCAACTTTATATTTTGTTTAGTTTACAAAAGGAGCCCATATTGAGCTCCAAAAGTGTCTGACGGATTAGTTAATATAAGCTGCACCTACGATGATTAGCAAGATGAAAAGGACTACGATTAAAACGAAGCTGTTCCCGTAACCGTAACCGCCACCATATGGATATCCACACTCATTATAGCAATGCATAATAATTCACTCCCATAATTTATTTTGATTTCACTCTACATTATGCTATCGGTAGGTTGTATTGTTTGTGTGTTTGCCTATTTTCTAGGTAAAAAAACCACTTCATTCTATATATATAACAATGAAAAAACCGTGCTTCTGGTCTTAGCACGGTTAATACACATTAATTTTCAAAGAATTCAATCCATTCTTTATCAGGGCCCCGAAAGAATATATACTTTGCACCATTCGGTAAAACGGTAATATCTTCATAGATCCATTCCACATTGGCAGACTGTAATCTTTTTCTCTCAGCTTCAATATTATCCACTTTGAATGCAATATGATGTACTTTTCCTTCATCAGGTAAATCCGGATTATATCCTTCAATTAATTCAACTATAATTTGGTCTTTCACACCTAAAAATGCCAATTTCATTTTCCCATCTGTATGTGAAAATTGATCAAGAAGTTCTAAACCTACTACCTCTTGGTAAAAAGAAATTGATTTATCAATATCAGCTATTTGGATACCTACATGTTCAAAACCTAAAACTGCCACTTTCCCCACTCCTTTTTCTCTAATATATTCTATTTTATATAATCAGTAATTTGTATGTCTACATTTAAAAAGGCTGAACTTCAGCCTTTTTAACTTACTATTCAAATAATGAGAGATATTTTCCATACCCTTCTTTTTCTAAATCTTTCTTTGGGATAAATTTTAATGCTGCCGAATTAATACAATACCTTAGCCTGCTTGGACCCGGTCCATCATCAAAGACATGTCCAAGATGTGAATCAGCTGTTTTACTTCTAACTTCTGTTCTAACCATACCATGGGAAGTATCTACTTTTTCGACCACTTCAAAGTCCTGAATCGGTTTTGTAAAACTTGGCCATCCGCATCCCGCATCATATTTATCCGTTGAGCTAAATAATGCTTTACCTGAAACGATATCAACATAAATCCCTTCTTCTTCATGATTCCAATATTCATTGTGAAATGGAGGCTCTGTTCCACTTTTTTGTGTGACTTCATACTGAATTGGTGTTAGTGTGGCTTTTAGATAATTTTTATCTTTCCAATGTTGTTCAATAAACCGATCACGCCCAGAACCGGAACGATATTGTTTATAACGTCCTGTACTCTTTTTATAAAAATCCTGATGATATTCTTCAGCAGGATAAAAAGGCATTGCTTCACGAATTTCAGTTACTATAGGTTTTGAAAACCTGTTGCTATTTTCAAGATTTTTTTTAGACTGTTCAGCACGTTCTTTTTGCTCTTTAGAATGATAAAATATAGCTGTTTGATATGATTCACCGCGATCATAAAATTGACCACCTTTATCTGTAGGATCAATTTGTTGCCAAAACAGCTCTAATAACCTCTCATAAGGGAAAATATCCGGATTAAACGTAATTTGAACAGCTTCTAAATGTCCAGTCGTATTTGAACATACCTCTTCATAAGTAGGATTTTCTTTGTCTCCACCTGTATAGCCTGATATAACACTCTCAATACCTGGTAATTCATCAAAAGGTTGAACCATACACCAAAAACATCCACCCGCAAACGTAGCTAATTCTAAATTATGATTATTACTCATTAATTTAATCACCCTACTTTCATATTGACTAATGATTTCTATTATATAGCATGTATTGTATCCTGGAAAAGTAAACTGCTTACCTTATTTAATATGATATCTCTTGACACATCCATAGAACTTCCTTAGTCTAATTAAAAGGATATTATGTAAGTACGGAGGAAAAAAGTTGAATAATCGTCAAGAAAAGATGTATGAAATGGAAGCTTTAATGCGACATGTATATAGAAAATTACGCCAAGAAATGAATCTTGTCTACGATAACGAAATGTCAAGAAATGAGTTTTTTATATTAAAGACTTTATTTGAACATGGTCCCAAAAAGTCTTCCGATTTATCTAAAATGTTGGGTGTATCTGCTTCTCACATTACAGCTATAACAGACTCTCTAATTGAAAAAAAATGGATCGACCGTATTCGTTCTGTTCAAGATCGCCGAATTGTAGACATACACCTTACGGAAGAAGGAAAAAACACCCTTCTATTGTTTGAAAAGAAAAAAACAGATTTTTTATTGAATAAATTTAATGAGTTTAGTGAGGAAGATATTAAGAATTTTATTATCTTATTTAATAAATTATTAAATGCTTAATAACCTCTTTGAAATAAGGATGACTTTATTTGTCATCCTTTTATATTTTATCATGAATAAATGAACACAACTTCATTATACATTTGTCAACAAATCCACTTTTTCAAACATAAAATCCCACCAATTGTGAATAATAAGAAAAACACATATGGAGGTCATGATTCTATGTCATCACCGTATTTATGTCCAAATTGCAAAACCAATAGAACAAGATTCAATATTATTGAACAACAAGTTAAATCTGTAAAATTAAACCCACAAACTGGAGATGTTGTGGAACAACTAGATCAATCTGCATTAGACCCTTTTCACATTTCCTATAAGGGACCCGAATACCGCATTCAATGCGGGACATGCGGCTTAATTGAGGACGAAATTTCTTTTATAAAAAGAGCACAAAATAATCAATAACAGTGACAAGAGGTTAAGAGAAAATCATTACTTCCCTCTACCTCTTTTTTTATCATTCACTATTTTGTGTTGTATTAAAAAACATTTTCTCTTTGCTGTTATTCTTTATATTTTGCTTTTTACCTTTATGCTTCCCCATTTTCCCATCTGACTCATAACTTAATTTATTTTTCATCTTACCATCCTTCCTTTTATCGATACCCTCATTTTTTCCGAACATAATGAAATGTATGTAAACTATTTATACTTACTTACAGGTAAGACTACAGACTGAGAGTTGAAACATAGAAGGACTAATTTACCTAGTTTCATAAAAAGTTATTGTAAAAAATATTAATAGATTTTTAACCTAATATTAATTATTAAAGATCCTGTTTAGTTTTTGTAAAATCAGTATACACTCATTCATTTTCTATTATTATTAGATTGAACCAGCCGGGTTCTAAGTAAACACTATTCGTTACATGGGAGGAATTAAAATGAATAAGAGCTTATTGTTAAAAGTTGGAGCATCATTACTTGCTGTATTTTTAATGGCTGCATGTAACAACACAGATGATACTGAACAGGAAGAAACAAATGTAGAAGAAACAGAAGAAGGAACTGAGGAAGAAAGTCCAGAAGAAGCTGAAACGGAAGAAGAAGGATCTTAATTAAATAGAAAAACTGAGAGGTTGATACCCTCTCAGTTTTCATTTTTATGATTTAGATTTTTCATCTTTTATATGCCATAAATAAAAAGCAACACTTAGACACATTGTACTGTACGCAAGATTCAAATATACTTCATCCATATTATCCGCAGCAAGCTTCTGCCATGCTATCCCGCCAAAAATGAATGAAACAAGAATTGCAGCAAGCGCAAAGATCATAAATTTATTTTTCATTCATTGAACCCCCATCTTAATACTCTTACCTTTATATATTTATACTCTGACTATTCATGCTGATCTTCAGAAATAATTTTGGCTTGGTCATTTTCATAAGCTACCATATAGTTCATCTTTTTAGAAGTGCTTTTATGTCCATGGTCTGTTTGTTCGGTAACCGTTAAAACTGTTTCTACAAGTACCTTGTCTTCAATCTTTGTTGTTTTAAGCTCATCAACCCTTATTGAAATAATATTCAAATATTCATTTCTAAATGATTGATAATCAATATTTGTTTGCCAGTTACTTCCCAGTAATGAATAAGCTGTTACAAAATCCTGATAATTTATACTATCAATGAAATAACTGACAAGGTAATCAGCTGTTTCGATAATTTTATTTTCATCGATTTCTTCAACTTCGTCAACCGCTTCTACAACAGGTAAGTTTTTCATTGGAGTTTCTGACCAGCTATTTACTAATGGAAGGACCGTTCCTATTGGAAGGCTAAATCCGATGCTTCCTTGTTCAATTCTTGCGGAGTTGATTCCAACAACACTTCCTGTTCTCCTATCAATTAATGGGCCGCCACTGTTTCCTGGAGCAATCGGAGCAGATATTTGGTAAACATCATCATATTTATACGGTTCTACGTCCAATTCTCTGTCGGTCCCGCTAATTATTCCAGTTGTAACAGTGTTCTGAAAGCCCAAAGGACTTCCCAAGGCTAAAATTTCATCACCTAATTCCAGCGAAGTATTGGGTGCCAGTTTTAATGGTTCAACATTTTCTAAGCCGTTAACCCTTACGACAGCAACATCGGTTTCAGTACTAATCCCAATTACTTCACCTTCATAACCCATTGCATCTGTTGTACGGATTTTCACCTGCTTCGCACCACTTATTACATGTGCGTTTGTTATGATATCCCCCTTATGATTATAGAGAAAGCCTGAACCCACTGTTCCATCCTCTAACTCAACCATTACAACCTTCTTTTGAGCTTCCCGAATGATTTCTTTAATCTCTAGTGGTGGTTGAACCGCATTTACATCTTTGTTTTGATTTAAGATGGTTGATTCAGAGTAAACTTTTTTTGCTGTATACTCTTTAACATAAAAAAAGCCTATTCCGCCTGCAATCCATATGAGAAGGGATATTAAGATACTGCTAATCATTCTTTTCTTCATAGATTATCCTTTCTTCTCTTCTAAAAGCCATGATATATTTGTGACCTCAACCTTTACCTTTTCTTTTGTTGAATATGATACATGTTCAAAATTTCCAGATTGACCAGGCTCCAACTTGTTAGGAAAAATATTTGTCTTACCTTCCTCAAGTATTGAACCTTTCCCATTTAAAACCCGAAATTCAATTACTATTGAGTGAACACTTTCAGTACCTTTGTTTTTAACAGAGCCTTTAATATAGGCATCCCCATATTTATCAACGTTTGCCTTTACTTCTACTAGTTCTACAGCTTGTGTAGAGTTCATCTGCTCTTCTTTTTTGGCAACTTGTATTGCCTTATTAATTCTCTCTTGCTCTGCTGCCTCAAATGCAGTCTTTTCTTCAATAATACGGTCTTTTAAAGATAATAATTTCTCATTGTTAACAACATATTGCAGTGCTTCTTCAACTGAATTTATAGCTTTATTAAAGTGCTTTTGTTCCAGATTCTTTTCAGCAACAGATGCACTAATACTAACCATTTTCATATAGATTTGTTGCTTTATTTCAGAAGCTTCTTGAACCTCCATTGAATAAAGAGTTGACAACTTATCGGCTAATTCATCTATTGTAGAAAGCTGATTTATTTCTTCTTTCATCGTTCCGACCTTAACACTCGTTTCAACTTGATCAATTTCATAGGATAGTTTCACAAATAATGGTGAACTAGTTGTATTAATTTGCCTTTTAATCAAGTTAAGATCTTTTTGTGCATCTTCAAAGTGTTCATTCATTATTTTTTGTTCAACATCACTTAAATCTTGATTTAAGTCAATAATGGATTCAACTATTTCTTTTTCTTTTATCATTACATCATAGGTATGACGAAATGAAAGACCGGATTCTAGAAAGGATAGTGCTTTCTCATATTCTCCAGCTAAAGCAGCCTTTTCAGCTTTTTCTTGAAAATTAAGAACTGTAGCATTTACTTTTGACTCATAAGTATGTGTCAAAATAAGCCCTGAGGTAACAAGTAGTAAACTTAGAAACGGGGTTATATAAACAAGTATTTTCTTCTTTTTATATGAAGAAGGATGTAGTTGTTCTTCTAGCTTCTTTCCACAATTAGAACAATAATTTGCAGACTTTACTGAAATATTTGCCCCACAGTTTGTACAAAACATTACGCTCCTCCTCTCCAGTAGATAAGGGAACAGAGCCTCTTATTTAATGTTGAGACTTTCATTCTAACAATCTAGCATTTCCTTAATTCGACAATCTATTCTCTTAGTATACATGTTTCATTATGATCATTCTAGCCTTTATCGGCAGTGTAATTTGGACCAATTTTTTAAAAAGCAAAGGTCTAACATTTGTTAGACCTTATGGTAACGGTACATGTAATGTAAAAGTAATATCATCTTCCTCAAGATTAAATGACTCTGCACGAGCACTTAACCCATTTTTTAATGTTAATTGATCTAGATGGATATCAATTAACTTATCACTTGAATGAATGACAACATATTCAGGTAGATCATAATAAGTACTCATATACTTTAATACATATGATACCGGTAGTTTTAACTGTCCGATAGATAATTCATTCACAAGCAACTGTACGTTTCCATCGTCTTTTACGATTGGCTCAAGTACTAATTTCATATCAACGTCTTTATTAAATGCTTGAATTACACCATAAACATTTACTTTATCCTCTAATTCTACATAATACTTTAAGTTTTCTTGGTCTGTTTCCTGTTCAAGATAATGATTCACTAATTTCGTTAACGTACTTTTATCAGTACCAATTAAGAATGGAACAATTTCTTGTCCATCAATATGCTGAGTTTTTTCCTTTTCTCTTGGTTGATCAGCAGGCATTAATAATAAGGAGAAAACAACTATTAAAAAGATTAAATTTATCCCCGCAAGTACAAAAAACAACATTTTCCATTTTTTCATCAAATCACTCATTTCTACCAACAAACTTCTTTGTCATATCCTCATCTGTCATTGCTTGATAAATACGGTCTGCCATTAAAGTATACCCACTCTCATTCGGATGAAACTCATCCTTAGAAAGCAACTTTTGATCGCTTTGCGATGAGAAAATATCATCTACAGGTACAAACACACTATTTTTATCGCTTGTAATCATCTGTTTAGACACGCTATTCCATTCCTCAATAATTTGATCAATCTCATGTAAATTTGGCAACATGAATTTAAAAGGATTATAAAGTCCTACAAATATGATTGGAGCATTTGAATTGTGAGCACGAATCGTTGCGAAGATATCATCTAATCTTCTTTCAAAGTTTAGTTGTTCTTTTCTAAAAGGCTCAAAGTCTAAAGAAAAAATATTTTGACGAACTACATTCATCATATCATTTCCACCAATCGTTATAACAATAACATCTGCTTGGTTCAAAGCTTGAACAACATTCTCTTCTTTTAATCTTTTTTGTAGATTTGTCGTTTTATGCCCTCTTATCCCAAAGTTATCAACATGTACCTCTTTGATTTCTTTTTCTTCCTCTAACATTTCTGTTACTCTTCCTACATAACCACCTTGATTGGACTCATCCCCTACACCCTTTGTTAATGAATCCCCTAGGGCAACTAGCCTTACTGATTTAGGAATAAACTCCTCTGAAGGTTCCTCTTTTTGTGTAAGAGAAACTGGTTTGGTTTCAAGTGTTGACATCGATTCAGATATACATCCTGTAAGAATCAAGCTTACTATACAAATGGTAATTACCTTTCTTATCATGAAATCACCCTGTCATTTAGTTTAAAAACCTATTATATCATGGATAATATATTAGTTTTTAGACTGAACTTTCATAATAGAATGATACTCTTTACGTAATCAATAACATCAAAATCTACTAAATAAAAAAGTCAGAAATCACAAACACAATATACAGCTTACATTATTAAATAACGTGCTATAATGGAGTGTTTTTATGAGATCTGACCGTCACTATTATTCAATTACTGAGTTAGCGCCTTAATATCTTTGATCATTTGATCATATGGCGGGTTTTCCACACCATTATAGTCCTTCATGACCACACCATTTTGGTCAACTACATAAAAGGAAGTTCCATGAAGGACTTGATCACTATTTTTGGGTTTTTGCACAATTGTTTTAAAACTTTCTCGTGCAAACTCTTCAATTTCCTTTTGTGAATAACCCGTTAAGAAATCCCAATTTTCAAATGATATGGAATAAGGTGCCGTAAATTCTTTCATTTTTTCAGGAGTATCATTTTCAGGATCAACACTAAACGAAATGATTCTGGCGTTTACACCTTCACTTTTCATCTTCTGCTGTAATTCACTCATATGTGCCGTCATCGGAGGACATACTGTCTCACAATTTGTAAAAATAAAGTTTGCTACCCAGACTGTCCCTTTTAGGTCTTTCAATGTTAGAGAGTCATTATTCTGATTCGTGTAACTAAAAGATTGTACTTCATAGTTTAAAGGATCTTTAATGGGAGATTGGTTTCCACACGCATTTAGTACCAATAAGAAAATACCAAGTACTAAAACTTTCTTATATTTCAACATATCATCTTCACCCTTCTTTTACTTCAACAAAAAGAATTTTATCAAAGTTGTCTGAAAAGTAAAAGGTAATTTGTGTGAAGATTCTATGTCCTCATTTTTATTTTTCATTCTTAAATGTATAATATAAATCCTCTAGAAAATATGCTCGATCAAATTTAGCTGCGATGAAATGTGATGGATAATCAGCAAGCTCCTTAAAAGGTCTAAAGTCACCAATACTCTGGCCTCGTGCATCATCACTTTCTGTGCTGACTTTGACTGGCCTTTCTATGAACTCAAAGTATTGACTATTTACAACAGCCCATATAGTTAACAAATCATGCAAAGGGCCTCCGGAAATGGAAGGATCTCTTTGTTTATACCATTTCGTATAGTAATCGATTATAGGCTTTAACAACATACCTGCCCGGTCACCCTTACTTGTAAAATGCTTATTTAATTCATCTAAATAATTGTCTGGAATAATTGCATAGCTTGTTACATTTAATGGGAAGATTTTAGCTTTTTGTGCCTTACTTAAAACTAAATTCGCAGCATAATGATCACTATAAAAGTTTGCTTCAGCAATAGGTGTTGCATTACCAGGAAACAGAAATGCTCCTCCCATAATAAAAAGCTCTTTAACTTTTGAAAGAAGATTTGGATAGAGGACAACTGCAGTTGCTAGAGAGGTTAGCCTCCCGACATTCACTATCATGACTTCATTCGGATAAGATTCAAGAACAGTAACTATTTCATGAAAATTTTCAAATTCAGGAATTGGTTCAGATAAATCAGGAGTAATGGGGCCTAAACCATATTCTCCATGAATTTCCGGAAAATAAATCGGATCTTCTCCTGTCAGTGGTCTAACAGCACCACCGATTATTGGGATATTTGTTAAACCCATTAATTCACTTAAATATGTGGCCGTTCTTGTTGCATTGTCTTTTGATATATTCCCATAATCAACAACAACTCCAACAATTTCTATATCTTTACTATAAAAGGCATATAATAAGGCTACAATATCATCGATTCCAAAATCTCCGATAAACAACACTTTATTACCGATTGTACACACCACCTTCTACAATCTGTTCTTATGTAATACTATCTTTCTGTCTTATGGTTATTTTATGGATAAAATTCAATCATGTGCCTATCCATTAAAGTGTCTATAAATATATTTCTTATAAAACAATAAAAAGCGACTCTACATTAATCATCTGACTAACAAGATGATCATGTAGAATCGCAATTATATTTTATTCAGTATAATACATAAATCCAATTGCCCCTTTGCCTGTATGCGTAGAGATAATAGGAGTTGTAAAAGATATATCTACGGTAATGTTTGGATAAATATCAATTACAGCTTTTTTTAAGTTATTCGCAAAATCAAATGCATCTGCATGGGCAATTCCTACTGCTTTAACTGTTTTACCTTTAATATCCTCAGTAAATTGCTTTGCTAAAAACTTAACTGCTTGTGAATGACTTCTTACTTTTCCTACAGGAGTGTAAACTCCATCTTGTAACTTGGCTATAGGTTTAATGTTAAGCAGAGAGCCAATAAGTGCTTTACCTCTGCCAATTCGACCACCTTTCACAAGGTTCTCAAGTGTATCAACACTAATATAAAGCAATGTGTTTTGGCGTATTTCACTTAACCTTTTAAGAATTTCCTCTTTTGAGGAGCCATTTTTAGCCATTTTTGCAGATTCAATCACTTGAAATCCCAGTGCTTTTGAAATAAACATGGAATCCATTACAGTTACATCTGCGGTTGACATTTGGGCGGCCGTTTCAGCTGATTGTACAGTTCCACTTAAACCCTTTGACATATGAATAGAAATGATTGCACTTCCATCCATACTAAGTTCATCATATACTTTCAAAAACTCCCCGACAGGCGGCTGTGAGCTTTTGGGCAGCTCCTTAGATTGACTCATCATTTCAATAAACACTTCTGGAGTCACATCAACTCCATCAAGATAATTTGTTGAGTCTATTGTTATTGATAGTGGTACAACTGTGATTTCATATTCATCTAGTAATTCCTTATCCAAATCAAGAGTAGAGTCTGTTACAATCTTTACTTTGGTCAAACCATCACATCCCTAAAAATACTAACTCCATTATACAACCAATTGTTGGACAATCAATGGTTATTAGAAGGTAATAATGAAGGGAGCCAAAAAATATTTGGCTCCCTTCATTCTAAGCATTGTTTTTTAAAACACTTGTGCCAAATATCGCCTCATAATCAGGCCATTTCAGCAGTTTTTTCAAGTAATCTTTAAAAGAATAAACAGTTTTTGGATTTTTCTGTGCGTGAATTAATGTTATAAGTTTTTGTAAACGGATTTGAAGCATGAAACAGTATTTGTTATCTTCCTCCAATACTGGAATATCAGTAATCTTTACCTTCTGTCCACTCATTAACTTGAACTCTAGGCTTTTGAATAACAAGTTATCAATCCTCTTTTTTACCCGTTTCCTATATTATAACCTAATTCAAATTGTAAGTCTGTCTAAATTTGTCTAATAGCAAGTTTTTTTAAAGTAAAAAAATTAAATGAGCAAGTGGAAAAGATTGCTGTCTTTATTCACTTCTTTATAGTAAAAGCCTTTTTTCTTCATTCTTTGAAGAAGCGGCTCATAATCTTCTTTTTGTTTTAGTTCAATTCCAACTAATGCAGGTCCTTTATCTTTATTGTTTTTCTTTGTATATTCAAAACGATTGATATCATCGTTTTGCCCTAAAACTTCATCTAGAAATTCTCTAAGTGCTCCTGCACGTTGTGGGAAATTAACAATAAAGTAATGCTGTAATCCTTCATACATCATTGATCGTTCTTTGATCTCTTGCATTCTTCCAATGTCATTATTTCCACCGCTAACTACGCAAACAACATTCTTCCCTTTAATTTGGTCTCGTAAGAAATCAAGCGCAGATATAGATAAAGCACCTGCAGGTTCTGCAACAATAGCATTCTCATTATATAAATCTAAAATAGTGGTACAAACTTTCCCTTCAGGTACCAATAGCACTTCTTCCACTACATCATTACAAATTAAAAATGTTTTGTTTCCAACTTTCTTTACAGCTGCACCATCAACAAATTTATCTATTTTATCGAGGGAAACTACTTTATTTTCTACTCTAGATTGATATAGAGCAGGTGCACCTTCAGGTTCAACTCCAATAATTTTCGTTGATGGAGATATTGCATGAAAATATGTGCCTATTCCGGAAATAAGGCCGCCACCACCAACACTGGCTACAACATAATCAATTTCAAAGTCGGCATCGTTTAAAATTTCAACCGCAACAGTCCCTTGACCAGCTATAACATCTGTATCATCAAACGGATGAATAAATGTACGTTTTTCTGCTTCACTGCATTCAACTGCTTTTTGATATGCATCATCAAACGTATCTCCGGTTAAAATAATCTCAACAAACTCTTTTCCAAATAATTCAACCTGTGACACCTTTTGTCTAGGAGTTGTGGAAGGCATAAAAATTTTCCCGTGAATCTTTAATTGTCTGCACGAATAGGCCACACCTTGAGCATGATTACCAGCACTGGCACAAACAATGCCATTTACAATGGCTTCAGGATTTAATTGTTTGATCTTATTAAAGGCACCACGAATTTTAAAAGATCGAACCACTTGAAAATCTTCACGCTTTAAGTATACGTTACATTGGTATTTTTCAGAAAGTTGTTCATTTTTTTGTAATGGTGTATGTGTCACAACATCTTTAAGAAGATGATGTGCTTTTAAAATATCTTCTACATATACGTTTTGCAAATCATTGATAGCTTGTTTCATTTTCACGGTCCTTTCAACTGCTTGTTAATTTGAAATTATATCATGAATATTCAAAATTTAAAGGATATATTATAAATTTTAACATTATTTTAAGAACTACTAGTTCTGTTAATTAAACTTTACACTATGAAAGCTTTAGAGGTGATAAAATAATGGAGTATGAAATTAAAAATATAGAAGGTGCGATTCCGTGTTTAGTGGTTGCAGATCCAGACAATGGAAGGTTTATGATCCGTGAAGCAGACACAAGTGGGGCAGTTTTTAACAGCCCAAGAGAAATGCTATTTTGGATATATGAAAATTGGAATGAACAAGATTTTGAAGACAAAGCCTTGTTTAATGAGATTCTATTATCTCTTCAGCAAATCGTACAAGATTAATATACCTTTATTTCATTATACCATATTTAAGTGTGATGTAATTTAAAGGATAAAGTGGTATAATTGATTAATTACCTGATAAAGCAAAGGGATTTTCAAGCTGAAAGGAGAAGGAAATGGCAAACACACATACCTTTTCAAAAGGGGAAGAAATGGCAAATTCGATAACACATGGTATTGGGGGCTTACTGAGCATTGCCGGCCTGGTCGTCTTAGTTGTTTTTTCATCTCTCCATGGTACACCATGGCATATCGTCAGCTTTACTTTATTTGGAGCCACGATGGTTCTATTGTATACAGCATCTACGCTTGTTCACAGCTTCCCGGCTGGTAAAGCAAAAGACTTTTTTGAAATATTAGATCACTCGGCCATTTACTTTTTTATTGCAGGGACCTACACTCCATTCCTTTTCATTGCAGTGAAAGGTTGGATTGGTTGGACATTGTTTGGAATTGTTTGGGGACTGGCAATAGGCGGGACAATATTCAAATCATTTTTTGTAAAGAAATTTCTTTTCTTTTCAACCGTTATGTACGTCATAATGGGATGGTTAATTGTTTTTGCTTGGAATCACATTGTCTCAAACGTATCGTTAAACGGTGTTATTCTTCTTGTAATTGGAGGAGTATTTTATACAGTTGGAGCAATTTTTTATGTGTGGCGGGGGTTTAAATACCATCATGCAGTTTGGCATCTATTTGTACTGATAGGAACTGTACTACACTTTTTTTCTGTTTTGCTATATCTTTTACCATAAAAAAGCAGGACAATGTCAGCAATCTGGCTTGTCCTGCTTTTTTCTATTCCGAAAAAAATTCCTAGTCAATTTTTTCATAAACTACAAATTCAAAGTCATAAGGGTTTTTCTCATCCTTAGTTCCCTTTTCAATTGAAATTTTCTTCCATTCAGTTTCTTTTCTATCTGGAAAATAAGTGTCTCCCTCAAACACATCGTCAATCTCTGTAATATATAATCGATCGCTTACGGACAGTATTTCTTTAAAAATTTCTGCTCCGCCAATTACAAACAATTCTTCATTTGAACGGGAAGATAGCTTTAATATTTCGTCAATTGAATGCAAGATGGTACAACCTTCCTGAGAATAGGTTGAATCTCTCGTTATAATAATATTCTCACGTCCAGGTAGCGGTCTTCCAATCGACTCGAACGTTTTTCTACCCATAATAATTTTGTGATTCATGGTTACTTTTTTAAAGTATGCCAAGTCTTGCGGAAGATGCCAAGGTAATTGATTATCTCTGCCAATAAGGCGGTGTTTATCCATCGCAACAATTAAAGAAATCAAACACTAACAACTCCTTTTATATGCGGGTGTGGGTCATAATCTTCAATTGCAAAATCTTCAAAAGAAAAATCAAAAATCGATGTTACATCACGATTAATTTTTAATGTAGGCAATTTTCTTGGTTCTCTTTGTAATTGTTCCTTTACCTGATCAATATGATTTGAATAAATGTGGACATCACCAAATGTATGAACAAACTCCCCTACCTCTAAATTAGTTACTTTTGCCATCATATAAACTAACAATGCATAGGAAGCAATGTTAAAAGGGACTCCTAGGAAGACATCCGCAGATCGTTGGTATAGTTGACATGAGAGTTTTCCTTCAGCAACATAAAACTGGAAAAAGCAATGACATGGTGGTAATGCCATGTTTTCTACATCTGCAACATTCCAAGCAGAAACAATTAACCTTCTTGAATCGGGATTGTTTTTAATTTGGTCAACTACATTTGTAATTTGGTCAATTGTGGAGCCGTCCCTTGCAGGCCATGCTCTCCACTGATGACCATAAACAGGACCTAGCTCACCTTTTTCATCCGCCCATTCATTCCAAATTCTAACGCCATGATCCTGTAAATACTTTACATTTGTATCTCCTTTTAAAAACCACAATAACTCATGTATGATAGATTTTGTATGAAGTTTTTTTGTTGTAATTAGCGGAAATCCTTCTTGGAGATTAAATCTCATTTGATATCCAAATGTACTAATTGTTCCTGTACCTGTACGGTCTTCTTTTTTAACACCATTTTCCAAGACATACTTACACAAATCTAGATACTGCTTCATAAAGACACTTCCCTTATTTTTTTTCCTTCATGTATTTTACCATTTAATACTGTGAATTCACATACAAATTGTTCTGTTGAAAAACGGCCTTTTTCTCTAATGATTGAATATATTTAAAAGTTAGTGGTGCCTTTTCATTAAGAGCCTTTTTGTTTTTATCATCAAAGTAGTACATGGCAAAAGTTTCTGCAAAATACTCCTCTGGAAATTGAAGAAAATAATTCTTTAATGGAAAAAGTTGATCTACCTCTTGCTTCCAAATATTAATAAATACTGGATCAAATCGAACATAATGAAAGACATAACGATCAATTGCATGTGCGAATTCATGAAGTTCTAAATTGATTGAACCATGTCCCTTACCAAATTCACTATGGCCGATTTTCGCGTAAACAACACGATTGTCACTCATACCTGGAACTGAGTCCCAGTTTGGATCTGTTTCCCCATAACCTCTAGGTTTGATATTTTTCAAATCACTTAATCCATTTTGATTTGTTAAAGGGCCAGTAAATAATTGAATCTGGATACTTTCCTCTAATGCTAACAATAGAATGTTTTCATCTACCTTTTGAATGTTATATATCATCTTGATGGCTTCTTTTTCTGAAAAAGCAGAATAAGGTAATAAAATCAATTCGTTTACAACAGATTTGGAGGGGTTAAAATCTGCGGTCTCAAATTGATAGGTGGAAAGAGGTCTACCCTCTGGAAAAGCTTTGGCAAGATGATAGAAAGGAATACAAATAAGGATGATGAAAAGAACGATCCCAGCCTTTTTCATGGCGCGCATCCTTTCTTTTGTTCTACTAGGTATGTGGGTAAAAATCATATTTATTTGTTAGGGGTTTGTCATATAGTAGGAGTGTTGGATTTATACAAAATCACTATATTAAAATATTAACACATTCTAAGGGATTCTACTAGATTGCTACTATAAAAGTTAGAAGATACCAACCGGCAAGCATGGATGGTGAAGTATGGTTCCGTTTTTGAGCTATACGTACAAAAAAGAGCATGCATATAAGCATACTCTTCTTAGGTGGGATTAATGAAAGCTCATCCAATTTGGAGGAGTATTTTTATTCCAATAAATACTTCCTAAATCTTTATGAGACTGAAAAGAATCATGATATGTATGGTAATGGAAGTTAAACCAGTAACCTTCTAAAGGTCGATTTTCTCTACGAACATGAAACCGCAATAAATCTTCTCCCGTTTGAGAATGATAAATGTGAAAAATCTTTTCACCTGTTCCACCGGAAGGTTTAGAAATTTCTATATGCTGAAAAAGCTCATCATCTTCAACATTTAAATAATATGTAATCACTTCTTCCATTTTCGGAAAAATGACTTGTTTAAATTCATCTTCGATAACATGGCCAATTCTATCGCCAAATTTAACAAAAGACTTTTGCTCTGCTTCTACTAGTATATTAGACAAAACTTCCTCGTTAGAAAGCGTTTTCTCTTCTTCGATATTAATATTAGCTTCAGCTGCTTGATCCGTATCTTCTTTTGACACGGTTGAATTTGAAACTGTATCTTCTGTTGGTTTTTCCTGAACTGCTGCTAATGAAGCCGGTGGCGTAACAAGGCCAAATGTAGCGATTGAAAATAGGATAACCAGAGATTTACGTAACCATTTGTTCATAGCAGTGTTCCTCCGACATTAAGATTATATGAATATTTTAACACAGAGCCGGAGGTTATTAAATATCAATTTCATGACAAATTTTATAAATAATTTGTGTTGAAAAATATTACACCCAATATCTTTTAATATGATAAGAAAACGTTTAAAATTGTGTATACAGGTAAATAGTAAGTATATTGAATAGGAGGAACTAGATATGGGTTATGATACTTTATTTGTAATCATTTCGTTTATTACACTTGCATATTTTATTTACGTTGAAATTACAGATTAATACATAAGAAAAGCGCAAACGCCAAGAACAGCCTAAGGCGAATAAGACGGTTTGGAATAGAGGACGTTCTTTGCCTTCTATTCCAATGTGGTTAGAAACTAACAATAAGTAAAAAATTTTATACTTTCTTACCTCTTAAAGAAAAGGGTACTTGTTTTCATGCAAGTACCCTTTTCTAATCACGTTCTTTTTGTTTTCTTTCGAGCAGAGTCTACCTGATAACCATTTGTTTCATTTGAGGTTGTACCTTGTCCCTCCACGTTTGGAGAGCTAAGTCCTACTCTTGATGGGTCAACTTTTCTCTTTGCCAAATGAATACACCTCCATGGTCTTATCATTCGCTATTAAGATATTTCTATTACACCATAATGGAATTTTGCTGATTTACGAACATTCACCTCAAATTGAAATTGCTTAAATCTGGAGCTTTTGTAATGATCTTTTAAGACAATTCTTTTTTTGGCTACGCGCTTGGCCTCTTCGATGGTTTCAGCTAGCAGCGACGAATAGGTAGCTATATTTTTTAAAGGTTCAATTCCAACAGAGCCATCAATTGATTCTTCAAACATTGGGTCGAAATATACGACATCAAATGAATCATCATCACAGCTTTTGAGATATGAAAGATGGTCACTATTACGTACAACAATTCGTCTCATCGCCTCATCGATAGCCGATAAGCCTGTTTCCCATTGATTAAGACCTTTATGTACAAGATAAGATAAAAACCTGCTGCCTTCAACCCCTATTATCAGTCCATCGGTTCCTACTACATAACTGCCGACTATACTATCCGAAGCAAGACCTAACGTGCAGTCTAAAATCTTGTCTCCTTGCCGCAAATCGCAAGCATCACAAAAGGGATCTTCCTCTCCTTTCATCAGCCTTTTGATCCTGAACATTGCTGAATTAGGATGAAAAAACAATGGGCTTTCTCCATTTAAAAAATGTAATTCCACCCTGTTTTTCCCCACTACAATAACGTGATCCATAGCTCTTTTTTGTATATCTGCTACTGATCTTTTGTTTCGTTTTTGATAAGTGGCACCCAGTACATCAGCAATTTGTATAGCGTATTGATCCTGCTTTTCATTAGGTCTTCCTGATGTTGTAACAATCATATTTTTCTCCTAATTTAAGTCATAATAAAAGGATGCATGAGCATCCTTTTAACAGTACTTTTCAAATGAACTTTCCAAGTTTTGCATAATAGCCTCAATTGAATTCCCTTCGATTTCATGACGTGGAATAAAGTGAACAACCTTTCCTTCTTTCAATAGTGCCATTGATGGTGAAGAAGGTTCATATCCTTCAAAATAATCCCTCATCTTTGCTGTTGCCTCTTTATCCTGTCCAGCAAAAACTGTAACCAATCTAGAAGGTTTTTTATCAGCGTTAAGAACGGCTTGGGTTGCTGCAGGTCTAGCTAAACCTGCGGCACATCCACAAACAGAATTAACTACAACAAGAACTGTTCCATTCTCATCTTTCATGAATTGCTCAACATCTTCTTCACTTGTCAACTCCTCAAACCCGGCATTTGTTAATTCTGCTCTCATAGGTTTGACCATTTGCCTCATATATTCTTCGTATGCCATTGACATCATTAATCCCTCCAAGTACTTCACATGTATTTTTAGAATACTATAGCCTATTTCTCATTGCAAATAAGAAAAGCGCAAGGCGCCACCCATCAGCTTGAGCTAGATCAAAACTTAGTACAAAATTTCATCTTTCTTATTTATGAAAAAAAGCCTCAATAAAGTACATGTCAAAACAACCAACCACACTTATAATGGTTGGTTGTCAACGCTAAGTATTACGCTTTTCGACTTTCTGTCATCTGTTTCCAAACAGAACCTTTCGCTTCTTCTCCACCTTCAATACGTTCTATCGCCATTTTGATTTGCATACTAACCTCAAACTCCGGATCATTTTCAGCCTCTTTTAATGCAGATAAGGCTTTTTCGTCTCCGACTTCATAAAGAAACATGGCTGCCCGCCATCTTACTAATTTATTTTTATCTTTTAATGCAACCATCATTTCTTCCATGGCTTCAGGATCACCAATGTCTGATAGACAATCACCTGCTGTTCTTCTCACCGTAACAGATTTATCCTTAAGAGCTTTATAAAGCAATGGTAAAACAGATGGCTTCTCAATCATCCCTAAATAAACTGTAGCCAGTCTTCTGATTGAAGCCTTCTCATCATTTAATGCTTTTTCCAAAACAGGAATATCCTCTTCAGTAGGATTCATTTGGTCTAAATGAGCGAAACGTTCAGTCCAATCATCATGATCTAACATCTCGAGTGTTACTTTATATGATTTACGCGGTTGTATTTTTGCAGATTCTTTATTTTCCGATAAAACCATAAGTAAGTTATTAAGGCGTTCATCAGAATATGCAGCATTTATCTCATCAACAACCTCTTTTCCAATATCTTCGAGATTACCATAACGTACTCCATGTTCTTTCCACTGACGATCTAATACAACATTTTCATTTGACTGCTGAGCTGTAAAAACGGCATCTTTAAAACGGTCCGGTAAGCCAAATCGTTGTTCAGTTAGTCCATCTGTTAATTTAACTTGCATCGGGATATGATTAAACATTTGGATAAATACTTTCACTTCCCCAAACGCTTCTTCGCTCATTCCATCAGTTGAAGATCCTTCCAACACATCTTCTCCGAACGCTTGACGAACCTGAGCTAACAAATCTTTCCAATCGTATTTTGCATTTCTTTCCACAGCTAGAAAATCTGCAACATGATAAACTCCTTTTACCCCTTCAATAGCAAGAATATCTTTAATTATTTGCGGTGCATCTACCGCTGAATTTTTTTTGTAATTATTGCTCTTTCCAGAAGGGAGTTCCTCTGATAAAAGAACCTTCATCGTATTAGGACTTGGAGTAGGTTCAATAGATTTTATCTTCATTTTGGGCACTCCTTTATTTATTTCGTAATGGTATTGTAACATAGCCTTGTTTAGACACGCTATTCATAGAATTTCAATTGATTTTCGTTCTATATTCATTAAACAACCTGTTCAATAGGTAAAAAGAAAAAATAGCTATCATTGCAATAATTTATTCCTTTTACTTTTCAGTAGTACCCCACTCTGTATAAAACTGTTGTAAATAATGCTCTAAAAATAAATGCCTTTCCTCTGCTATATGTTTTGCTGTTTCCGTGTTCATTAATTCTTTTAACTTAAGTAATTTATCATAAAAATGCTGAATAGCATGATGGTTATTTTTCTTTTCCGGGTCATATATAATATGCCCACGTGAACCTGCAAAAGAAAATGTCCTGGCAATACCGATTGCTCCGATTGCATCTAGACGATCTGCATCCTGTACAATTTTACCCTCTAAACTCAACTCACTCTGACTGATATTTTTCCTAAAACTTATTGAATCAATAATTTTTAAAACTTTATCTCGATCATCCTTATGAACTCGTTGCATTTTCAATATTTTTTCAACTTCAAGGATATCCAGCCTAATTGTTTCTTTTACCTTTTCATCTATTAAATCATGGAGAATAGCCGCCAATTCAACAATAAATACATCTGCATTTTCTTTTTCAGCTATAGATACAGCAAGTTTTCTTACTCTATCAATATGCCATTTATCATGTCCACTTTCCTCATCTTCGAACTGTTTATACACATACTTTTTTATGTTTTCGATTATGTCTTCTGAATTCATTTTTATCGTTGCCTTCCATCGGTAATTGAATGATCTCTAAAGTAAAGAACATCTGACTAGCTGCCCTTCATATAATATTTTATCAATTTTAAGGGAGCCAATCAGATGAGAAGAAGAACCCCCCGCACAATCATTGGTCAGGCATGGACAGGACGACATGTGATTTTATTACACTGTTATGAAAATAATACATTTCATCAGTTGTTTAAAAGCTATCACGCACCTATTGAACCACCAAGACAAAACTGTGCAGAAACTTTGTCACAGCTTATAAGTATTGGATATACCATTTACCATGTTACCTCCCTACCGGGAAACCAGATACAATATACGTTAGTTCTGTAGGTTATTCCGCTAGCTAATAAGATTTTTGAGTCAAGTGAGATCCAAATAATCCTTTAATTACCATTTCGCTGTTTTGATTATAGGAGCTTGTGTAACTTAAAATAATGAATAGCTTATTTCATTTCCTCGAGGTTAAACCAAGTAAAATGATCGAATGTTCGACTATTTGTAGTAATGCCTCTAAATCATCCTCACCAAACATAGTTTGAAATTCCACTTTATATTTGTGATGATAGTAGAAGGATGTCATTGTAAGTTCCTTTGTAATGAACAAAGATACAGGATGATACTCTCCCCATATCTTTTTAAATTTCCTATATAATATTTCATCGTATTCCTTTGAATCTTGTGTTTCCAAGAAAACCAGAGTTACCTTGCAGCCGGGCTTTCTTATTGTTTGAAGAAGCTCACCTGATAGTTCATGATGAGGCATTTCTATGAGAAATTTAGCTGTTTTTCTTTTGTCTTTTAAACCTTGATACGAAATGGAATATTGTCTGGACATCTTTGCTAGATCAATAATATCACTGCGATCTGTCACAGAAATTTGGTGGTCAATATCCATATCGTATATATAACCTTCTATTACAACCTTTAAATTATCGAAAACTGTTGGATCGAACATTCTTCCTCCTAATGATCGTAAAAAGTTTATAGCACACTATGTATAAGATTTACTTTACCATATGTTTCACTTATTAAATAAGTCAGATCCACTTATAGTTACACTAAATTTAATTTTTTCATAAAAAATGGTTATTTATTGAAATATATAAATTGAATTATTTTTCTAAACTTTCTATAATAAAGAATCAGTGACTGTAGGTTATCTTATTTTTATAATGTCTTAAAGCTTAATTTTGTAACGGAGGTGTAGTTATAATGCCAATTAATATTCCAAGTCATTTACCAGCAAAAGAAATTCTTGAAAAAGAAAATATTTTTATTATGGATGAAAAACGTGCTTACTCTCAGGATATACGTCCTTTAAATATTATTATTCTGAACATTATGCCAGAAAAAGAAAAGACAGAAACACAGTTATTGCGTTTATTAGGAAATTCACCATTGCAACTAAATATTACCTTCCTGCGACCTGAAACACATACATCCAAGACAACAGCGATTGAACATCTAAAGGAATTTTATACCACGTTTCGTCATATCCAACATAAACGATATGATGGCATGATCATAACGGGTGCGCCTATCGAACACCTGGATTATGAGGAAGTTTCATATTGGCCGGAAATGCAAACAATTATGGATTGGACGAAAACGAATGTTACTTCAACTTTACATATCTGTTGGGGTGCACAAGCAGGACTTTACCACCACTATGGCGTAAATAAATATAAACTGGAAAAAAAGTGCTTTGGTATTTTTGAACATGAAGTTGTGGATCCAACTATAAAACTATTAAGAGGATTCGACGATTTGTACTATGTTCCCCACTCTAGACATACTGATGTATTAAAAGAAGAAATTGATCAAATCCCTGAGTTACAGATCTTGTCCTATTCAGAAAAAGCAGGTGTCTGTTTGGTGATGTCCAAGGATGAAAAACACGTTTTTTTAACGGGGCATCCTGAGTATGAATTAACTTCCCTACAAGATGAATATGAACGGGACTTAGCAAAAGGTCTGGAAATTGAAATCCCTGAAAATTATTTCCGAAACAACGATCCTAAAAATAAACCTATTCAATGCTGGAGATCTCATGCAAATCTTCTTTTTGTTAACTGGCTCAATTATTATGTATACCAGGAAACTCCTTATAATTGGGACTGAATTAAAAAAGTATTTTCAATTAGATTTCGATTATTTACAACAACTTAACATCTTAAGAAATACTTAATAATTGCTTTATGAAAAAGTAACATTTATATGGTAACCTAAAAGACAAATTCAGTTCATATTTTCATATACTTTGAATATGGACTGTTTTCATGTATATTGAACTGTTTTTGACTAGATTGAGGTGAAGATGTTGAAGCCAAATTCAAAGGTATTAATTTTAACTGCAAAATACGGAAATGGTCACGTTCAAGTTGCCAAAACATTAGAAGAAAAGTGTAAAGAGCTGGGGTTTAAAAAGGTTATTGTCTGTAATCTTTATTCTGAATCATTTCCAGTTTTCTCTGAAATTACTCAATATTTATACTTAAAAAGTTTCTCCATCGGAAAACAATTTTATCGTCTTTTTTATTATGGAGTCGATAAGATGTATAATAAAAGATTAATGAACTTATATTTTATTATGGGACATAAACGATTACATCAAATTGTAACTTCGGAACAACCTGATATGATCATTAATACATTCCCTATGATTGTTGTACCTGAATACCGAAGAAAAACTGGAACTGTTATCCCAACTTTTAATGTCTTAACAGACTTTTGTTTACACAGAATATGGGTCCATGAAAATATCGACAAATACTATGTCGCAACGAATCATGTTAAAGAAAAATTATTACAATTAGGAATTCATCCAAATCGTATAAAAGTAACTGGAATTCCAATTAGAAAACAATTTGAATTAGAAATGGATTTAAATCCGATTTATCATAAATACGGCTTAGATCCTTCAAAAAAAACCTTGCTTATTATGGCTGGTGCACATGGCGTTTTGAAGAATGTAAAAGAATTATGTCAAGCGTTCTTATCAAAAAATAAACAATTACAAATTGTTGTCGTATGTGGTAATAACCATCCTCTAAAGGAATCTCTCGATTCATTAGGTAAAAATTATCCTCAACAATTTAAGGTGTTAAGTTATGTAGAGCGTGTGGATGAGCTTTATCGAATCGCTTCATGTATGATTACAAAACCCGGCGGCATTACATTGACAGAAGCTACAGCAATTGGTGTACCTATTGTTCTTTTTAAGCCAGTTCCTGGTCAAGAGAAGGAAAATGCACATTTTTTCGAAAACAATCAATCAGCACTTATTATTAATCAAATTGAAGATATATGTGAAGAAGTCCATAATCTTTTAATGAACGACCAAAAACTTCAAAAGATGAAGCACAATATAAAAAAATTAAATGTCCCTCACTCCGCTGACATGATTGTACAAGACATGATAAAAGAATCAGCTTATATTAAGGATAAACAAGTAATGGTTGGCTCTGTAAATTATTAATAAGTCTAGTATTCAGCTTAAAATAAATTGATTATGAATAGCATGAAGACCAGCACATGTCTACAAATTGAATAGAGATAAAATAGCAATACCGGATGGATGGGTTTATCTATAACCTTGGGGGCAATAAATGGATACAAGTACTCATATTACAATGGGATTTGGATTAGCAGGTCTTGCTTATTTAGATCCAAATGTAGCAACAAATCCGGAGTTAGCTACTGCTGTTATGATTGGGACAGTCATCGGTTCAAATGCACCAGATTTTGATTATACAATAAAAATCCTTAAAGGGAATGGTATGTATACTGAACACCATAGAGGATTGTCCCATTCTCTTCCAGCTATTATTATTTGGCCTATATTGATCGCTTACATTATATTTGTTCTATTCAACCAAATATCCTTTATACCATTATTGTATTGGACTGCTATAGCAGTTATTTTACACGTATTGTTTGACATTTTTAATGCTTACGGAACTCAAGCAGGACGGCCGTTTACAAAGAAATGGCTATCTTTAAATTTTATTCCATTGTTCGATTTATTTATTATTTTCATCCACCTAATAGGCTTTATATTTTGGTTATATCAATATCCACCAGGGATCATTTTTTTCATTTGTTATGTTACCCTTTCTTTTTATCTTATTTATCGTTACATTATTTCTCTCCGTATAAAAACAATGTTGGCAAAATATCATCCAATAGCAAATTATACAGTCATTCCTACTTTATCTATCAAGAAATGGGATTTTGTTATTGAGACAGATGACTACTTTAGAACAGGCCGTGTAATTAAAAGAAAAGTTATCTGGAATCATTTATTTAGAAAACATGATCCTTCCTGTCCATATATACAATCTTCACTTAAAGATTGTAATGTAAAACATTTTCTCGCTAACTCAAAGCATACTCATGCACTATACGTCGAGCGACAAAACGGATTTGAAGTTCGATGGTTCGATCTTAGGTTTAGACAAAATCACCACTATCCATACATGGCATTAGTACTCTTAGATGAACATCTGCAAATTGTTACTTCCTATACGGGTTGGATTCATCAATCAAAGTACACACATAAGAAAATGATACCAACACATGTCAGAAACATAGAACTAAAGTAATGAAGGTAAGCCCAATTCCCGAAAGATGAAGCTCAATTGCTCTTTCTGAATATAGGGCTTTTTATTATTTAAAAACATTAAATGACATGCATATATTTTTTCCCTCGGAAAAAAATATATAAGTAATTAAAAGGTTTTATTGTTAAGGAGGGCCTATAATGACTAAAAAAATGAATAAAGGAAGTAGTAATCAAAATTCACCGAGAAACGGTGCACATCAAATGGAGCTAGCAGAGGAACATGTTGCAGGTGATAATAGTAAAGGAAACAAACGTAACAAAGACCAAAGAGACAAATCAAGAGAAGAATAACATAAACATTGACTAGAGCGTATATGATGATATTTAGACCCAAAAAAAAGAGCAGACATGAATGTCGCTCTTTTTTAGTTTACTCTCCTAAACCTTCAGTTGTGATCGCTCTTTCCACCGCTTCTAAAGCTGCTTCCTCGTCACTTCCACTTGCAGAAATTTTCACTTGAGTCCCTTTAGAAATCCCAAGAGACATAACACCCATTATTGATTTTAGATTTACAGTTCGTCCATTCGCTTCTAGGTTTACATCTGCAGTAAATGAATTAACCGCATTTACTAATGCAGTTGCTGGTCTAGCGTGAAGGCCTGCTTCACTTGTAATTGTAAATGTTTTTTCTACCATTTTTCAAAAACCCCTTTCAAGATAGCCAATGCAGCTTTAAATATAAATGCGATGATTATGTATCTTTCATCTTGATGCAGCTATTATAAGCTACATATCGTATTACCATTATTATAAACTTTTTTTGAAAAAAGGGAACTAGTTTTCTTTTAACTTATTGTCTGATTTTCAGATATTTTATATACTTTCTTTTTATAAATAACATAATGGACATGTATAGTATACGTGTCAGTATTCATTCTTTCTACTACATAGTACTCTTCATTACCTTGAATTAAGATGACAGAGGTTTTTTCCAGGTGAAAAATGTCATTACCTAATTGTATAATCAAATGACATATTTTATCGAATTTAATATGATCTATTTTCCGATGGCACGTCACAAAAATATCTTTGTTTCCTATTTTAATCTTTCTCACAAAGACCATCCTCTACTCGTTTTAGCCATTATATGCTTGCACATACGAATCTATTATAAACTTTCAGAAAGTTATGTTAAAATATGCTACTTTGCCTTGACGTATATCTTGAAATTAGTGTATAGTGAAATTATCATTAAGATGAGTATATATTGGTAACAACCTAGTTTTCACATCATGTATACACCTTACATATCATATTCTTAAATGATAAAATTTTTTTTAGCACCACCCGTGCTACAGTATTAGGAGGATTAAGTACTATGCAAAACGGTAAAGTAAAATGGTTCAATAACGAAAAAGGTTTCGGATTTATCGAAGTTGAAGGTGGAGACGATGTATTCGTACACTTTACAGCTATCCAAGGTGAAGGTTACAAATCATTAGAAGAAGGTCAAGAGGTTTCTTTTGAAATCGTTGAAGGTAACCGCGGACCACAAGCTGCTAACGTTACAAAGTTATAATCACTAGTTTCATTGTGATTTAACATAAAAACAAAACTTTAACAAAAAGAGGTTGGATTATTTCCACCTCTTTTTTTCTTATAGTGACTTTTGACTTATCAGTAAATACTCAATCGCTTTTACATTTTGTTTAATACTTTTCTCGATCCGAGATACCTCATTATGATTGAATACATTCGCATTGTTCGCTATAAAGACCAATTTATCAATATCTTTATAAATTTCCTGAAAAGCCTCTTTTATTGATGAATCTAATGGACCATTCGTCAAGTCCTTAACCCCCTCGCCCCTCATTTATAAATCGACAATTTCTAGTAAATATGTTTTATATATGTTCTATTTTTTTACAAGATGAATTCTATTTTCATTTTAACACGACATTTAAAAATGTGATATAAAAAATAGAATGTTTTTTTTAACGAATATTATTAGAGATTAAACAAAAACTATCTTTGGAGGTGGTATTAACATGGATCAAATTAATCACACAGGATTAATTAGCGGAATGAATGAAATCGCACAGCTGGAAGCATCAGTTAAGGCCGCACAAAAGATGGTTGGAGCAGCCACCATGCAAATGGATCCTGAAGCAATTAAAAATGCTGAGAATGCAATTAGTGATGCTAAAGCACTAATGAATCTAACTTCCAATACGGGATTTGACCAGGACTTTTTAACAAAACAACAACAACTGATAGACCAGTGTCAACATCAATTGTCAGAAGCTAAACATTAATACTATTTACAGGTTTTAAAAAAATCCGCTAAGAAGCGGATTTTTTTAAATCAATTTTTTGCCAACAAGTTTTATTTTTTCTCCAACCGTACAACTTTTTATACAAAAAGTGTGGGCATATGTTTTACCAAATTCTTCTCTAAAATGTTTTTTTAATAAACAATTTGAACAGTATGTGTCAATGATTTCACTTAACTCTTGTAACGTTTGTTTTTTATTCATCCATCTCAACGCCCTCATCTATCGTCATCTTACTTTTAATTTCTATTCCTTCCAACGCTTGAGTGGCTAATTTATCAGCCTCAGTATTTTCCTTTCTTGAGACTGGTTCATATGCCGGAGTTATTTTTAATTGATTAAGTTTAGCTTCAATTCGATCAAGCCAAACATTAAATTCAGGTTCATAACACGGCCATTCACCGGAAAGTTGGTTTAATACGACCTGTGAGTCACCTTTAAATAAGACCTTTTGTCTTGATATTCCATATTCTTCAAGAACTTTAACTAAATAAGCAAAAGCTGCATACTCCGCCTCGTTATTAGACTCAATTTCATTTGCTTTTTCATTCATTCTTATTCTATGTCTATTTCCACTTTGGGTAAAATAGATCACTGCTCCAAATCCAGCCAGTTTAGTATTTTTATGAAATCCGCCATCAAAGTATGCAACCACATCGTGAGGTTCATCTTTTACAATATCTTTTAACTTCTTTAACTCTTTAAGATTCCATGTTTGTCCATCTTCTGAAGTATAAGTAATTTCCTTTACTCTTCCCGTTTGTAAAATATCTTCTGATATCATAATCGCTTCATTTAAAGAAAGAAAATCAGATACAAGTTCTGTTTGCAGTTTCCTCTTAGTTTGATACATCCACTCAATTCGATATTTCAATTACGTCCACTCCTGAACAGAATTATTATAAGGTAAGGTAACTAAAAGTAGTCTTTATATTTATTAATGTGATCAATATGCTATAATCATATTCGATTTATTATAATAATGAATTCTATGTTATGTGAGACCAATGGTAATTATTTTACCATCGTTTGCTGATTTATTAAAGGAATAGGTATGAGGAGGGAAATTTTTGATTGAAGTATATGTTGACGGAGCCAGTGCCGGTGATCCCGGTCAATCAGGTGCAGGAATATTTATTAAAGGAAATGGAAAAGCTGAAGAATTCTCTATACCACTAGGATTAATGACAAATCATGAAGCGGAATACTATGCGGTTATTAAGGGCATGGAGATTTGCATTCAAAATGGTTTTAGAGTTGTTTCGTTCCGAACAGATTCACAATTAGTTGATCGTGCAGTTGAAAAGCAATACGTAAAAAATAGTCAATATTCCCCACTCTTAGAAAAAATACTTGAACTCGCTAAAGAGTTTGATTTATTTTTCATTAAATGGATTCCAAGTAAAGAAAACAAAGTAGCTGATCAACTTGCAAGATATGCCATTCGTAACCAATAATTTATTCAAAAATGATTGTATTTGAAAGAGTGAATGTAATGAAAAAACTATTTGCAGACGGAAGTCTATTATTTGTTGCCTTTATTTGGGGTTCCACCTTTGTCATTGTACAAAATGCGATTCAAACATTACCGCCACATTTATTTAATGGGATTCGGTTCCTGTTAGCAGCTATTATCCTCTCATTGTTTGTAGGGAAGAAAGGAACCAAATTCATTACATTGAAGTTAATGCAAGCAGGCATTTTCTTAGGATTCTTTTTATTTATAGGCTATGCCTTTCAAACTGTAGGTCTTATTTATACAACATCTTCTAAAGCAGGTTTTATTACTGGGTTAAGTGTGTTGATTGTTCCCATACTCGCTATCTTCTATTTAAAAGAACCACCAAAATTCATCGTCTTCATTAGTGCCGGTTTTGGCACAGTTGGTCTTTATTTTTTAACAGTAGCAGGTATATCACAAATAAACTTTGGTGATTTACTTATTTTAATATGTGCAATCGGGTTCGCTTTTCATATTGTGTTTACAAGTAAATTTACTGAACAACATCCAGCATTGCCTTTAACCATCATTCAATTATTGACGGTATCTTTACTAAGCTTTCTAAGTTCATTTGCGTTTGAAAAGACCTCGGTTTCACTTAATCAAGTTTTACATGGGGATGTTATCTTTGCATTGTTAATAACATCCATTTTTGCAACCGCTATTGCCTTTTATATACAAACTAAATTTCAACAGTTTACAAGTGCAGCAAGAGTTGCCATCATTTTTGCAACGGAACCTGTTTTTGCAGCAATAACAGCATTTTTTGTTCTCAATGAACGATTACCAATGTATGGATTAATCGGATGCTGTTTTATATTTACTGCTATGATAACAACTGAAATCCCCAAGCTGCTTAAAAGAGAGCTGAAACAAACAAACCATATCTAAAGAATTTTAATGTAATGAGTGTGATCTTCCAAGCTATTTCACCCCTAGAAATAGCTTCACATTCACATATCATATTAAGTGTAATGATTCAATGAAACGAAGAGCTTGTTTACGATTGTTTATTTTTTCTAATTTAAAATTTTCCAGCAGGGAAATAAAAAAAGAGCCGTCAAATTCCTTTTGAATCTTTAATGTTAATTCAATCGCTATAATCACTACTTCATCTACTGTATCTGTGTACTGTTGACCAAATGCTATAAACCCATTTGCATCATCCCCTAATACAAATCCTTTACTTATTAAGTGATCAACATATTCACTAACCGTTCCAAACATACTAAGATTCATCCTTTGTTTACGTTGTCCTCCTTTGATCTTATCTGAAAACGTCGACAAATTCTATCATTATTTTCATTTTCGTTACCAATCTTTGCTACTTTTATCTCAATTATTCAATACGTATTTTTTAGGTAGTAGGTCATAATAGTATTGGAGGTGGATATCACATGAGTAGTGAAAAAAGAGGAAATAATCGAGGTAGAAAAGCCCCAAGTGTAAATCCCCAAGGACATGCAGCAGACGTTGAATTCTCTATGGAACCGAAAAGTAAGCTAGAAAATGCTGCCAAGAAGAAAAACACAAAATAAAGTAACATGCATGAGTCGAAGGCTCTCTCTTTCTTCGATATCATGCATGCTTATGCGATATAGAAATTTATTTACATATTCAATCCTTATATAGCTTCCTCTTGTGAAAACATGATGTTCTTAAGTATTGACTGAATCCCTCTTAATTCATGCTCCTTAATGATAGAAAGTGCTTTTTCTTCATCAATTAGGAGAAGTGAATCGTCCAGTATACATTCTAATGGGGCTGTACAATTAATTTCAGCCAATTTTCTTGAAAGATGGAGCATTTCTATATCATTCTCAATTTTCAATTTTTGACTCTTCGTAAGTTCGGATAAACACAGAAGTAATTCGTCAATCGATTTGTATTGAGAAATAAGTTTAAAGGCTGTTTTCTCGCCAATCCCCTTTACTCCCGGATAGTTGTCACTTGAATCTCCCATTAAGGCCTTTACATCAATTAGCATACGTGGTTCAATTGCAAATTCTTCAACATATATACTTCTTGTATAATGCTTATAATTGCCTATCCCTTTTTGTAAGATTAAAACATCCACTTGATCATTTAATAGTTGAAGAATATCCTTATCCCCTGTTACGATGGATATTTTCATTTCAGTTTCAAACTTCTTCGTTAATGTTCCAATACAATCGTCAGCCTCAAAGCCTTCTATACCGATATTTGTTATGTTTAATGCTTCTACTACTTCTTTTGCCAAGTTGAACTGAGGCTGTAATTCGATTGGGGCTTCAGGTCTATTCGCTTTGTAATCAGTAAATAAATCATTACGATATGTTTTACTGCCCATATCCCAACAACAAATAATATGTGTTGGTTTTGTATATTCAATAACAGCAAATAAATGCTTTAATAATCCGGTAACTGCATTTGTCGGAATCCCTTTACTATTGATCATAAATTGACCGTAAACAGATGTTGAAAAGAACGAGCGAAAAAGCAAAGCCATTCCATCCACGATTAATAAATGCTGATCTTTTTTCAATTTATCTCCCTCACAATCAGTAAAATACTTATCAAATCATACTTCTTCTTAATCAAAGAATAGTATATCATAAAAAATAGGACCTTGTATTTGGTACTTCAAGTCAATTCCAAATGTTTATAAACACTTAAAAAAACCTGTAGAGAAGTTTAAAGTGTATCCATTGTAAAGGACAATTTTAAAAAGCCTAGGCTGCATTAATGAGATGATCTCTGTATTGAACAGGGGTCATCTTATTTAAATTCCATTGATATCTATATTGATTGTAGTTTGTCATGTAATTCTTAATTTCTCGTTTGAGCTCCTCAAGAGTATTACATGATTTGATATTAGCTTCATCTTTAAAATGTCAAAAAAGGATTCTTGGGGAGCATTATCCCAACAGTTTCCTCTCCTTGACATTGACTGACTCAATCTAAATTTCTTTACCATCTTCTGATAAACAGGACTAGTATAATGACTTCCTTGATCAGAATGAATAAAAGCTCCTTCTGCCAACTTTACCTTCTTGTTTTTCTTTAATTTCTTTAGTGTGTCTGTAGCTATCTCGAGAGTAATACGATCAGAAACTTGATAAGCTAAAATTTCATTTGTGGAGCCATCCTTAATTGTAGATAAATATGCCTTTTTACCATTTCCATAAAAAAGGTAGGTGATGTCTGTAAGTAAAACTCTATAAGGAATTCCCTGTTTAAATTGTCTGTTTAGTAGATTTGGAAGGACTTTATGCTCTTGTGTAGCCTTTATCATACGCTTATATGGATTTGCCCTCCTAATAGGACAAATAATGTTATATTTCTTCATAATTCTTCTAATCCGTTTCAAGTTAAAGATAACATTAAATTGGCCTGCCAACGTCATTTTGATTTGGCGAGCCCCTTTATTGCGACTTTTGAACTTATATGCTCTCAATATAATATCCCGAACGGCTTCGTCGTTTGCATCGTTTTGCTTCCTTTTTTCAATAGTCTGGTTGTTGAAATAATTATAATAACCAGAGCGCGACACACCGGCAATTTCACATAAATAACTAACCATATTTTTTAGATTATACTTTTCAATTACATATTCTATTAGGATAAATTTTTGGTTTGGTGATAATCTTAACGCTTTTTCTTTAGCCCCCTTTCGGCAAATCGAATCTTTTTTAATAACTCATTTTCTGCTTTTAATAAATTGTTTTCTGCCTCTAGTTTTGCAAGTTTTTCTTCAACTGAAAGTTCTCTATGACGAAGTCTTCCTGAGTTCCCAGCCCTAGTATCACGAAGCCCCAATACTCCATCATTTTTGAAGGCTTTACGCCATCTTTTCGCTGAACTATGAACTCGTTCCATGCCTAAAATATCTATGTCAAATCCACAGTCCACAAAGACTTCTCTCGGAAATTTCCCTTGTTCACATTGATTAGAATTTGTTTGAATTCCTCAGTATATGTAATTCCTTTACTACTAATTGTTTTTACATACTGATTCTTAGAAAGTATTTTAATTTCTTTTTCAGTAAATAACTTTTTACTCATAACTTGTTCTCCTATCCCCGTTTCATTCATTGTACACAAAAACCCTGTAGAGTAGGCTTTTTTTACGTGTCTACTCTACAGGGTACATTTTAGTTTTCTCCACAGGTTTTTTTAAATTGATTACTCTTTATTTTTACTGCTTAATTTAAGTGCTTCATTTTGTGCATATGAAGCAAATTCAGTATTAAAATCATTTTTCTTTTTCTTATTATTATTACGTTGTGCATTTGCATTACCTAATTTTGTACGTCCCATAAAATCATCCCTTTCACTTCATTCAGAAAAACATTTATAGTGTTTCACAGAGATGATTTTTTAAAACCGGATGGGATCTTGGTAATGTATAACAAAAATAACAAAGCTGTCATTACATATAATTATTCCCCATATTTTCTTTTCACAAATTCTTGTACCATTTCCTTTGTTACCTGTTTACGCGTTGGTACAATCCCTTCTGATGCCAACCTGTTCATTTCAGATGTTACATGATTAATTTGTTCAACTTCAAATGGCTTAGAATTTACACAGCGAAAAATAGCTTCTTCTATTAATGCTTCTCTTTTCGCTTCTAATTTTAAGAAAGATTGAATGTGTTGATGCTGATTATTACTGTGCTGACTTATTGCTTCATGTACGTTACTCATGTCGTTCCACCTCGTTTTTCCATTAACCTTTTAACGTGTTCTTTAGGGTTCCAGCAATTAAACGAATAAGTTGGCTTCGTTTCGTATTTTAAACGACTACAATAATAGATCATTTTTTTATCTTTTCGAATCGCCTTAAAATGTATACACGTTGCACAAACTTGATACGTTTTTAAATCCAACCTTTTTCCCCCTGCACATTAAATGAGTTTTATCAGTAAATTGTATCATAAAATTAATGATGTTGAAGATTATTCTCTTCTATTAATTGTACACTTTCTGAGATGGCAACTAACTCTGTTTTTAAGTGATCCGTGTCTTCATGACGGATATCCAACAAAGCAGAAAAGCCTTCCTCTGTTTGTTTCTTTACCTCTCGTATAAGAAGATGATGAGAAGATCCAATTGCTTCACTATAATAACTTAAAAATTTCTCAATGTATTCATTTAAGATACTTGAAATAGGGCTATCCATTCGTTTAGATAGGTCATCAGACATGATCTTTTTCTCATTGCGCTCAAAGAAAGATTTTGTATTCTTAAATAACTTCAAAGCCGGCTGTATAGTTGCCAGCATACTTGTTGAAAATTCAACAGCAATTGTTGGTGTTTGAATTTCGGGAAATTCAATTGTAGCAAGTGTAACATTTTTAGACTGTTTTTTTATGAGCTGTACAATTCGGCTGAACTCACCATCTAAGGTATTGTTAATAACTTTTTCTATTCTTAATGATGTAGCTTGCAGTTCTTGCATTAATTCAAATTCTACCGTTCTGACGAGCTCTTCTAAGCAAATTTTTAACGCTTGTTGAATGTCAGTATTTTGGTTAAATATGCTAGGGTGAAAGCTCTCCTTAAAAAAGTCATTAAATCGGAAAAATAGTCGCTGCTTCACGTAAAAAATCAGCTCTTCTATTTCTTTAGAAATAGATGTAACAATATGCTCAGGAGATATATTCGATATTTCATCGATGACGTTCATTTGCTCTTGCAGAAGGCTCTCTCTTCTCTCTTCTTTTTCCTTGCCACTCAACTCGGCAGCATGAATAAGAGATTGAATCCTTTCCTTGCAACGATTTAAATCTTCCTTTATTGATAAAAGAGTTGTATTCGTTAATTCTTCCTTTATAAATGTATTGAACTGTTTTTGAAATTCAATATAATCTTTTTCTCCATCTACTTGGCCTGCTAAAACATTTAAACTTGATACTCCAAATAGACGTACATTTCTTATCTCATGCTTTAAAAACTGCTCTTTAATATAAGACTTAACAACATTCACTTCTTCTTCATCTTTTGCTAAATCCACTGCATTGATAATGAAGAACATTTTATCAAGTGTAAAAGAATCCTTAACCCTTCCTAATTGTCTTAAAAATTCACGATCACCTTTTGAGAATGGGTGGTTGTAATAGGTGACATAAAGAATTGCATCTGCCTTTTTAATATATTGAAACGCTACATCTGTGTGTCTTTTATGCAAGGAATCTGCTCCTGGCGTATCCACCAATGTTATTCCTGCCCTTGTAATCGAGCAATCAAAATAAACAAGGACCTCTTCAACTAAACATGCCTTTTCTTCCTTAGCAACAAAGTCCTTAAATGAATTCGTATCCGATTGTACGGTAAGTCCTTCACTTGTTAAAGTTTGATAATCCACTATCGCTTTTTGATACTTTGCTATCTGTTCAGTTTCGTTTTTATTTTGGCCTTGATAGTTCTGAAGAAGTTCTGCCAGGCTCTCAATCGTAAAATTCTTATTATTCAATGAAGGGATACTAATCATTATTTCCTTCATTAACATCTCTTTTGATTTCAATTTCACTTCAACTAACCCATGTGCCTTTTCAGGTGTTGGCGGGGCTATTTTATTTATCGTCGCTGTCGTCGGATTAGGAGATGAAGGTAACAGTCTTTCTCCTATAAGTGCGTTAGCAAAAGATGATTTTCCTGCACTAAAGGCACCGAATAATGCAACAGTAAAGGTGCGGTTTTTAAAACTGTTAATCTTCCCTTCAAGTGACTCTGTAAATTGCTTAAACCCTTGGATATTGTCAAGACGTTTGACAGCCTGCTCTGCACTCTTTATAAACTCATCCCTCTTACTGTAACGAGTATTGTATTGAGGCTTTGATAATTGATCCTCTCTTGATTCTTCAGCAGCCAATACCTTTTCTTGTATTTGGATGTCTTTTGTTACTTTCTTATATGTCTGATGTTCATTTAACCATTTTTCTTCATTATGAGTTGAATCAAATATCCCTTTTTTTAGTTCCTGCAGTGAATGTCGATATTGCTCAAGTGTCTCGAACTTGAATAAAATCTCTTTATAGTGGCCAATTTTTTCATTTTCACTCTTTACCTTTACATTTATTTCATCGATTTGCTCTTGAATTTCTTTATTTATACCATTCATCATCTTTTTAAATAAGTCCATAACTTGATGCTTACTTTGCTTTTTGATTAATTCGCTAACATCGGAGGAATACGTTAAAATATACTGATTATTAAACGAAGCACCTGTTTTTATTGCATCAGATACTAGTTGCTCTGGAACGTTGATGGAAAACGATTGAGCTTCCTGAATAAGCTTTGGATCATGAATTTTATATGTTTGAATAAATTCTTTAAGTAATGTTATAAAGTGCCATGAAATTTGCGTTTCTGTATTTTTCAACAGACTGTCATATAATTCTATTTTTCTTTTTTCACGTTCTTGTTCGGTTTTAGACTTCGAAAAAAGCAAACCAACCTTAAAAGAAGGATCTGCAGCCTCTATAAATGCCGAAGCCTTATCCCTTGTTTCAAAGGGAATTAAGTTAGCACTTTTTAATATTGCTGATACTTTTTCTTCTGTATCTAAGACAAGCTGTTCCATCTTTTCTTCTTTCTGCTGAATCTGAGCAAGTAATCGATTCAAATTGTTTGTATATTCCTCTAATCTCTCACGAATCTCATCCTCGTTTTGCTCTGTAAGATCAAGCTGTTCCTCATATTTGTCAATATGTTCCGACACAACTTGTGTGATTGATTGAGAAATATTTTGGTCCAGAAATCTATTTTTATCCTGAATGACCACTCTGATTAACTCTTTCACTTTTTCTAAATCATTATAAGGATGTTGATCGTTTCTTAAGGTAGTAAAGAACACGTCTTGCGGATGTAGTCCTACTTCTGCAAATGATCCCTCAATGTTTTGTCTAAAGTCTTGGAAACGAATTTCTTTTTCTTCATGTTTATCAATTTGATTTACGATCAAGAAAATCATTTTATTTCGACTCTTCATTTCTTGGATAAATGAGATATTCTCTTCTGATTGAACATGATTGTAGTCGGTTACATAAAAAATAATATCAGCTAAATGAAGCATTGATTCTGTTGATAATTTATGTGCTGTATCTGTGGAATCAATCCCAGGTGAATCCATAATGACAACATCTTCTGCTAAGTTGTCATAAGGTTTCTTAATACGGATCCTCTCAATATCGTCCCCTTGTTTACAATATTCTTTGATTTGTTCTAATGAGTAGTCACCTGATAATTCAATGCTTTCTTTTGCTGCAGAATATAAAGTTACCTGCTCTATCCCTTTTTCCAACATAACAAGGTTAGCACTTGTAGGAATTGGACTTGTCGGTAAAATTTGCTCATCTAAAAGTTTATTTATCATGGATGACTTCCCTGCCGAAAAATGGCCGGCAAAAGCAATATACAATTTTTCTTGTTCAAGCTTATGAGCCATTTCGACTAATTTAATCGCATTTTCATGATCTTTTTCATGGATCATTTCATGAAGATTAATAATGGTTTGCATCAAATGTTTTGACTTTACTACAGTTGTCATGATTATCCCCTTCACTTATGGCACTTTCAATTTGATAACTACATTTTACAGAATTATATGCAAATTTGCTATTGTCGTTTTCGGAAAAAAAGAATAAGGCTCACAACAATTAGCTGTGAGCCTGGAAAATTACTATATAAATATCTAACATGATTATGCTTTTTGGGTATCAATATTTTTTAATATGTAGCCAATTAACAGACTATACGTAACAACGGTACAACCGACAAATAACATCGTCATATTCGCAGCAGACCTCCATATTTATGAGAATGATTTTCAACACAATCATATTTTATCATCAATGATAATCATTTTCAATGGAACTTTTGATATTTTTTGAAAAATCTTTCTTTGTCACCTTTTCGATGAAAATCTGGACTTAACCGGAAAGACTTCATGATAATTCGTATATGTTTGAAGAGCGGATTCTTCAGCAGGAATTCTTATCGTCATCATCACCACATTCATGATCGTAAACAAAATTGCTGTTATATAAGCATGAAATAATAAAGGTAGTAATAAAATTTCAACCGCCACAACAATATAATTCGGATGTTTTACAAATTTGTATGGTCCTCTTGAAACGACCACATCACCTGGAACAATCATAATTTTCGTGTTCCAATAATTTCCTAGAGATAATACTGCCCAATACCGCAAAAGCTGTGTCAAAAAAAGAATCGGAAACATAACAAACCATATGTCTGTTAAATCTCTTTGAAAAACTTGAACTTCTATAAAAAAAGAGATTAAAAAGAGGATATGTAATGACACGATATACGGATAATGGTCTTTTCCATGCTCAATACCGCCTCTATTCTTCATCCACTGTTCATTTTTCCTTGCAATAAACAGTTCTGTTATTCTTTGTACAATTAAAAAGAAAAAAACAATATAAAACATCCCTTATCATTCCTCCCATTGAACAAGTAACATTTCAGAGCTAAATCCAGGTCCGAGAGCGCCAATTAAACCGTACTCATTAGCTTTACCTAGTTCCCTTTGGAGATATAATTCTAAAACATACATAACCGTTACAGATGACATGTTTCCATGATTTATTAATACTTCTTTTGAAATATGTAATTGTTCTTCCGAAAAGCCAAGCCCCTCTTTATAAGCATCGATTACTTTTTTTCCTCCTGGATGGGCAAGAAAGTGGTTTATTTCCTCTAATTTCATTTTATTTTCTTCCAAGAAATCAATAACTTGCGGTCGAAGCCACTTCTTAATAATCGAAGGAATATCTCTTGAAAAAATAACATACAGACCATTATTTTTAACATCCCACCCCATTACATCCTCGGAATTGCGCATCAATGTTGATCTCGTATCAAGTATTTTCGGGACAGAATGTAATCTCGATTTTGATTTCCAATCAACATTATTTCCTGTCACACAAGTGCATGCAACACCATCTGCAAACAGAGAGGTACCGATTAAATTACTTTTGGACCTATCATCATGTTGAAAAGTTAAGCTGCATAATTCCACTGAAATAACAAGAACCGTCGAGTCTGGATAGGCTTTACAATATTCATAAGCACGAGATAAGCCTGAAGCCCCACCAGCACACCCTAGTCCCCAGATTGGAATACGCTTTGTCGTTTCTTTAAAAGGCAAGGCATTCATTATTTTCGCATCTATACTCGGAGTTGATAATCCAGTTGTACTTACAAAAAAGAGTGCATCAACCTCCTCATACGTGATATTGCTATGTAATAACGTTTTATTAGAAAGACAATTTTCCACTGCTTCAATCCCATGTTTCACAGCCGTTTTAATATATAGATCATTTTTCTCTTCAAACGATCGGGGCTTTTTGTACCATTCAACAGGCTGTGCAAATTGCCGTTTTTCTATTTCACCATTTTTAAAAACGGGTAAAAGGCGATCAAAATCCTTAAATGAATCCTCGAATATTTCTTTTGCAAATTCTACTGTTGAATCTTGAGTCAATTCATATTGAGGAATAGATTTTCCTACCGATAAGATATAGGCCAAAGTCACTTCACCTCATTTTTCTCCAAACCATCATTAAAATGTATTATCTTTACTTTTTCCAAATAAGCTAAATTTATCCAAAAATAAAAACCTCGCCGATTGGCGAGGTTAGTTGATTTTATACTTCATGCTTTAAAATGACTTGTTTTAATCGAGCCCTTTCCAATCAAAAGTGGGAGGAACTTTCATTTGGAGAGACATGTAAATTCATTACCCTATCAACTAAACGCTGACAATGTGGCAATGTAAGCCCTACTACATGGCCTATTGTGAGACAAAAAATAATCGTACCTATAAAAACAGGTCCCCCTAATAGCCAACCGAATGTGAGAACAACAATTTCCATAAGAAATCGAATCCATTGTATTTTCATTCTTGTCATTTTCACTAATGCAATCATAAGACTATCTCGTGGCCCAATTCCACAATCAGCTGCTATGTAAAGCCCCATCCCATACCCAATCACACCTATACCCATTATTAACATAATAATTTGAGATACTAAAGAATCAGGTGTTTGTAAAAATGGAATTAGTAAATACATATCAATAAAAATTCCGACAAGCAACATATTTAAAAAGGCACCAATTTGCGGCAAGGACTTAGTCAGCAAAGATGCTGAACCCAACACAAAAAAACCCATTATTATTGACCATGTTCCAATTGTTAAACCAAAATGTTCATTTAATCCAATATGTAGGACATCCCAAGGGGCACTTCCTAAATCGGCTTTAATCAAAAGAACTATTCCAAATGACATGACGGATAGTCCGATCATAAAAAAAATCCATTGCAATGGATGTCTCTTTTTCACACTCCAAATACTCATTAAAAAACCTTCTTTCCAGAATCAGCACATTGTTTTTTTGTTTGCTAGTGTCTCATTCCATTCTAACGGTAAATGAAACATAAATAAATTTGATTTTTTTAACATATATAAGGAAAATTCACGGAATTAAGAAGAGAGCATTGTTTTAAAGTGCAAATGTAGCCAATTACCATCAAGATGTGTTGATATCACTTATCGTTCGTTCCTAATAACGTAAAAAAACGCCTCACTCCATTACTATCAAGGATTTAAGACGTTTTAACTACTCAAATTTAGTTGAGTTAATTGATATTTCACACGAAGTTTTTTCTTTAATGTAATAGATAATTTCCTCCTTCTCTCCTCTTTTCCAAGTTCAAATGGGTAATCTTTTTACTTAATTCCTTTATTGTAGATCAGTAATTCACTAAAAATTCAAATATATAAAGAAGGTCACCTTAATGCCTATTCCCCTAAGTTTATTATCTGTTTAGAGGGCTTCATTTCATTTTCCAAAACTGCTAAACGAATAAGTTTCAACTTTATTTCCTTGCTAAGTAAAAGCCATTCAGGTTTATTAATTCTCATTTAAAGTCCTCCTATCGATAATTGTTTGGTAAAAAAGTGATTTTACACTATTATCTGAAGTAACTAATGGTAATTTTCTGTTATTTCTGTTTTTCCCGTTTATTTGTATTCTTAACATATATTTTGTTGTCAATTTATTTGCTTTTTCTACATGTTTTTTGCATTTATTCTAGCAAAAAGGAATTAAGTGCCATTCATAGACAGAAACAATAGTCTTGGAATCAAAATTTACCATCATTATAAGTTACTATTCTAATTTTCATTTTTCTTATCAATGGCTTCATTTATTTTTTTATTTCCTTCGTCCACATATTCACGATATTCCTTATTAATTAAATTCTTCTTAGATTTACGAAAAAAAAGTGAATCATAGGTTATTTTTTTATATATAGTTAAAATTAGGGTTCAGAAAAGAAAGAAAAGTTTTTCAAAGATAAAAATCTTCGTAAATGTTGGTGAAACAACAACATTTACGAAGATTTCATCGTTTCTTCAAAAGAAGGAGTCTAAAGACCCGTTACATCTTAATTTACTTATTACAAGGCAAAAATAACTGATCAATGGTTTAATACCACATTAATACGTTTGTCAAAACGTTACTAAATCATCATTATAATATTACTTTTTTAAGCGAAGTTTATAAAAGTCTTGATCCATGGAGTTAACATTTTCCTTCAAACTCTCTACCTGATCATAAACAGAAACCACTCTTCCCTTATAGTCATCCAGCTCTCCATTTGCCATATAGTATGCGAATTGTGGTGCTTGAAATGGGGAGACATCTATTTTCTGTTTAAATAAATCCTCTATATCACTTAAATAACGTTGACCAACTTCTGTGTCTCTTTGATAACGTGTCATGTCTGTATCATTTAAGCCAGGATCTAAAGCAAATACTTTAATAGGTGTATCTTCTAGCTCCTCAGATAAATTTTCTGTTAATCTGGCAACAGCTGTTTTGGATGTTCCATATCCGTTGCCATATTTAAATGCTCCTACAGTACCACCTCCGACTATATTTATCATACTACCAAAACCTTGGCTAATCATGACCGGCACAATAGCTTGAACACAATGAAAAGTACCAAATAAATTCGTGGTGACATCATTTATCCAATCCGAACTTTTCACCTCCCAAGTAGGACCTATTGCTTTGAATGCACCGGCATTATTAATCCAAACGTCAATCTTACCATATTGTTTCATGACAGAATCGACTACATTTTTAATTTCTTTAGGTTGTGTTACATCCATTGATACCATTGAATGTTCAGAAGAATATGTATCTAGTTCCGCTTTTACTTCTTTTAACCTTTCAGAATCTCTTCCTGTTCCAATGACTATATATCCTTTTTCAGCAAAAAGCAGAGCTGTATTTCGACCAATTCCTCTTGTTGCACCTGTTATCACAACAACTTTTTTATGTTCCATTTTGTTATCCTCCTTTAAGAAAATGCTATATGTATAAGTCCCATATTTTATTCATATCCTATCATTTTGAAATTTGTCCTAAAGTAAACTGACAGGATATACACTAAAAGTATCCGTTTTCATTTGATTCATAACAACTACTGGAAAATTATTGCAATAGTTAAAACTTATTTAGTTGCTATACTATTCTAAAGTAATAATTATATTGATAGTTTCTATTCACTTTTACTAATATACTTATTGTTAGCGAAAAAGCACACCCAATTTTGGATGTGCCAGTTTTTCAAAGACATAATGATGATGAAACTAACTATTCTTTAAAGCTACATTTCTGCTTTTTTAACAACCTTATTATCTTTCATATACTTAAAGTAAGCAAAATCAACATGACCACCAATTTGTGTTTTTGCATAATTAAATAAACCAATACGATAGCCCATGAAATGATCTAAAGTATATTTCATTTCTAATACCTCCCCAACTTCAAACCAGTCCTCCCCATCAGTCGAGTAATAGAACTTTGCTAAGTCACAGCTATCTTCAAAATTGAAATCTATCTTTACATATATAAGGTTCTCTTGAAATGGTATTTTTTCCACTGTTATTTCGTGACCATCGCCACGATTTTTCGTCATAGTTATGTATCGGTCACCCTCCTTTTCCAGTTGAATACCAATAGTCCCAAAGCTATTTTGCAAAGCAATTAATCCTGCATGATCCCCTGGCTTCATCTGCGTGATATCCATTAAGGTAATTCCCGTACAGGTTGGTCCTTCTGTTCTTTGTGTTAACGTATTACGAGCATATAATACACTTTTTGTTAAATATCCAGTTTCCAAACGCAAAAAACCTGGCCTTTTCACAAAAGACCAAAGACTATTGTCCGGATTGTGATTCCATTGCCAATTAAGCTCTAGTATATTTTCTGTATAATCAAATTCATCGCTGATAACCAATGGTTGATGGAATGAATTTGGTAAGTTCAGTTCTAATTGTTTTGGTGCCCTGTCCTCAATTCCAATAATTGGCCAACCATTTGTCCAGTTAACAGGCAATACATAAGGAATTCTACCAACGGCATCATGGTCTTGAAACAACATGGCATACCATTCATTTTCTCGAGTATCGAAAATAGCACCTTGAGCAATCCCTTTATTATGATAACCCATATCATCATCAAAGATCACTTTGCGCTCATACTCTCCTAAAAGTTCATTAGAACGATAACATATCTGTCTTCTCCGTTTGTTCCCAACCTTCGGCCATTCAATAAATAGTAAATAGTAGTGTCCATTTATCTTATATGCATGGCACCCTTCACATCTTAATCCAATTCCCTCCTTTTCAGTTTCCAAAAGTAATTTATTAACTCCACCTCTCTTTACTGCTGCAGCATCCTCTGTTAATTCTGTAATATAAATATCACCGCACCCATAGATAACAAACACCCTATTGTCATCAAATAGCAAAGCAGGATCATGATAGATCCCGTCAAGTGTAGAGCGCTTCCATTCTCCACCTTCAATGTTCGCTGTTTGATATATATAAAAGCGATTCATATCATTACTTGAAAAACAAACATAAAATAGTCCATTATGATAGCGCAAACTAGCAGCCCATGATCCTTGACCATAAATTCCCTTTCCGTTTAACAAGTTATGACTTTCATTGTCTTCTAATGTCTCAAAAACATATCCAACAATCTCCCAATCCACTAAATTTTCAGACTTCATGATAGGACAGCCAGGCATGGTATGCATACTTGTACTGATCATATAGTATGTTTCTTCAACTCTTATAACATCTACGTCAGGAACATCTGACCAAAAAATAGGGTTTGTTAAAATAGATTGACTCATTATATCTTCTCCTTTTTCATTTAAGTAACAAATAAATAGTCATTCTAACTTTATATTTCTAAGATTTAATTTTTTCAACAACTTAATAAAATCTTATTCTGTATTTATATTTAAACTCCTTTAAAATTTATAAACTTATTACCTTACCCTTTCCGCAATAGTGTAATAAATTGAGTAAATATTATATAGTAAGCAAAGTTTTTGTAGGTATCTAAAGAAATTCCAACACAATAAATATTTTCCGCATTTCACCAAAAAGATAGGAGATCATAGTTTCATAAGGGAACAACCTGGAATTTTCAATTCTTATATTTAGACAAAACATATTATCATTTAATTAACTTACCTGTTATGAGATTAATAGACGACTATAAATTTCTACTCTAAAAACTTATTAGGTAAAAGAAAGTGTTATTTGTCTACTTCACAGAGGAATCATGTCATTTATATTCTTTTTTAAATGTATAAATCCATTCATATTCACACAGCAAATTATTAACCATTTCTCTAGACGTGTTAATAACACTTTTCGTTCACGACAAAATAAAAAACGCCTCAACTCCAGTACTATCAAGGATTTAAGACGTTTTACTACTCTGATTTAGTTGTGTTAATAGATATTATACACGAAGTTAAGACTTTAAGAATAATAGGGAGTTTCCTCCCTCATTATTATATCTAACTTGAATAGCGTTTAACTTAGCTAAGTTAGATATAATGCAAAATTAGATCTTCAACATTGTCGAGTAGAGTGGAGCCTTTCTACCTTATGGTAAATTGTACTCCACCCCCTCACAGAACCGTGCTTGCACTATTAATGCACACGGCTCTCCTCCTAGTTATCATTCACAGAACATAGCTGATCCCTTTTCTTAATTCATATATATATTCACTTTTATTTTAGGGATGGTAGTGGGTACTTATTGAGAAATAGTTGTAGCTTGTCCCACGTGAAAGATTTTCTCTGGCTTCTTCTATTGAGCCATTTGAACAATAAGTACACGAAATAGGTTAAAGGATTGCTGTAAAGCAAGTGATATTCATCTTTCCCGTGAAGAATGGTATGGTATCTATCGTTCAGCAGGTAATGTTCTGCCTTAATCATCTACCTATTTGACCTTTACATATGAATACCTAAACAAAACTAAGCACCCTGAATTCTTCACTATGAGGGTGCTTTGTTTTACAAACTCATCATCTCTTCCTTACCTTTTCAAAAATCATTTATTTTTGGTAAATAAACCTTTCACCTGGAACCATCATATGAAATTTCTGATTATGATAGTAATGAAATAAGTAATCCACAAAATAGGCAGGATTTTCTCGGTTATTCGGGAACATATCATAATGAATCGGTACATTGAGGTCGATCCCAACCATAGCGGAAAAGTCCGCTGCTTCTCTGGAACTCATGTTTCCGATTATTCCCCTTGATGTGCGGAAATAGTCTGACCCATTTATTGGTAAGAATGCAACATGAGGTTTTATATTTTTTACTTTTTCAATCAGTTCAGTTGTAACGATTGTATCCCCGCTGTGATAGATTCGAATTCCATTAACTTCTATTAAATAACCTAAAAAAAAACATGATTTTTTAAAGAATCAGTTTCATAATTTGTATGCGCCGCAGCAATGGGTGTGATCTTAAATCCTTTCAACATGAACGAATCCCCATCTTTGATTGGATGTATCGATTTAGCTTCCAGTTGATCTTGTACTAACAAGACTAGCGGTGCCGGGATTCCAAAGCTAGATTCAGAGACTCTAGCAATCTCTTATAAACTGGGAACATCTAAATGATCGTCGTGGCCGTGTGTAACTAAAACCCCGTCTAACTCTTGGAGCATTGCCGGGTCTAACCGGTGGAAACGCTCTCTTAAATTCAGTATCTGGGTTTTTTCTTCAATACTACAGGTTAAATAAGGATCAATACAAAGCAATCAAATCCTCTTCTTTTCCTTTTATGAGAATTCCCGCTTGCCCTAAATTCCAAAAAGCAATAGACTCTCCATAAATTTTTGTCTGCCTTATCTCATAAGCTAATTCTTCACCACTTTTATAAAGCGCCATCATAAGTTCCACCTTTTTCACTAATTTAGGTTCTAAATATATATAGCTATTCATAATTATTACTTTAAGCTCTTTTCTCTAAATCAAAATTTTTCGGCATGGCGTCCCATATATCCTGTTGGTTTCTTATAAAAGCTAAAATCTCATTTTCAATTGTGTTAATTGATATTTCACACAGAAATTGAATGATTCTTTGAAGAACCATATTTATCAGCTATTTCTTCCTTGTTCGGAATACTTATGGATTCTTTGAAGGTGTATTCCTTGGAAACGTTTCCAAAACTATATGAAAAGGATTAATGAAATCTCCAACAAATATGAAGTTAGCAAAGCAGGTAAGGTTCTGCCTAAAATAAGATCTATTAAGTCTTTACATAAGATAATTAGGCAATTTGATCTTATAAGAAACTTGAATCTTTTTATAAGTATAAAAAAAGCCTTTCCCTTGAAATGGGGAAAAGCAACGTTTTAAAGGAGTTGTTGTTGTGCTATTTCATTATATATCATTCACAAGAAGTACTCACCTCTGAAAATTCTGGAAATATCTTTTCTAATTCGTAAAAACTATTTTTACTTATTTAAAAAATAGGCCATGAAGATTTCATCATCATACATTCCATCTATTTTCACTTGTTCTTTCTGGACACCTTCTTGTATAAAGCCATAACGTTTATACAATTTATGGGCCAACCCATTTGATGCAAATACTGTTAAACATAACTTATGTAAATTGTGTTTCTCACACCATTTAAGCGTGTATTTCATTATTTCGGATCCTATCCCTTTTCCTTGTGCGGAGTGAACTAACCATGTTCTAAATAACCCTGTGTGCCGTTTCATTTCAAGTTCTCCTCTAATTACACGTGCAATACCTACAATTTCATTATTAATGAGTGCAGTCATGTACATATTATCTAGTTCGATCATATTTTCAATGAAGATCTGCTCTTCTTCAACACTACGTGGAGATTCTTTTTGAATATAAGCTCCAGATTTAATAATTTGTGCAACGGCATGAATGATTTGTTCTGCGTCCTCAATTTGAACAGGTCTAAGCAGTACCTTTTCTCCGTTTTTGGCCGTGAATTCCTTCATCATATCCACGTTAATATACACTCCTTTAATAACAGATCTTCAAACAGAGGCTGAAATGTTTATCAGCCTCAAATTTTCTATCTATGCAACTCGAATCGCCTTGCCAAAAGGAACCTTTGGAAGAAATTCATCAGGCACTAACCAAAATACTTCATTATTTACTTTTAACTCTTCATAAAAATAACCAGTTACATCTGTAATATAGAATAAGGTATCAATTTTTTCTTGATCAGCCCATTCCAACACTTCGGTATAAGATGACTTTCCATGTGTGTAATACGAAATTTGATCTTCTTTTATTGAGGTAATTTTTCTAATTTTAAAGTCCGCTTGCACTAAAAGTGATTGAGGGGCAACCTCACCGAACAGCTTTATTATATTCTGAATGAGTAAAATGTTAGCTTGATTGGTTGATGTATCAACTGCAAGTGCAATTTTCTTTCCGTTTCTTTCTTGCAATTTTGATAAAAGGAGCTTTTGCCATTTCATCCTGTTGATCTCCCCCTCACATTTTTTGTGAAGCACATCTATTTTTACTCAAATGGAATGATCCTATGCCATCGATTGAGCTGTTTTCATTAATGTAAATAATAACCACTTTTAGAAACTAACTTATGTATTATTCCCGCTCCAATCTTCATATAGTCCACTACCGTTACAACCTGGACAATCAAAAATAGCATCATATGTTGGTAAATATACACTTGAAAAAGACGATGTAAATCCTCTTCCTCTGCAATCTGGACATCTTCCTAAAGACTCCATATCAGCTCGTACTTTTTCTACTCTTGTTTGCTTCCAATCTGAGATACCACGAAGAAAATCCAATTTATCACCTCTTATATCCTTATTATTCCTTAATATCAGACTAATGCTTTTATTTTAAACATGTTGTTACGTAATTTTTTTCATTTTAATATCTGTTACAAAATTTTAATCGGAAAAGCAGTGAAATTTAGTTAAAAATTTTGTAAAATAAAAGAATATTAATATGTCCTTATCTGGACAAGTCTTATATGAAGAATAAATTTGCATAATTAATTTAAAAGGAGATAAACGGTGGCCGAATTAGCATTTAAAGAATACAACTTTAAAAAAGGAAGTAAAACAACTATATACCTGTATCAGAATAGTATTGAAATCATTCAAAACAGATTTCTTGGAAAATTTAATAAAGGGATACTATTCCAGTATAAGAATGTTTCACAGGTTTCTCTAAAGGAACCAGGCTTTGCGTCAAATGGACATCTCATAATAGATTGTGGAACCACTGATAGTAAAAAAGAAAAAAACGTGTATACTATTGAGTTTTCAAAACAAGAAAAAGATCTCGCTCTTGAATTAAAAGAAATGATTGAAAGCAAAGTTGACGAGATTAAAAATCAAAGGGTCGATTCTGCTGTTGACAATTTTGAAAAATTAAAGAAAATAAAAGAGCTTTATGATTTAGAGATTCTTTCAGCAGAAGAATATGAAGATCAAAAGGAAAGACTATTAGAAAAGTAATGGAAAAAACTAAAAAAGGACAGTTCCTACCGAAACCTGGAACGACAAATCTAATGTCATTTCTTAGAGGTTTCGAAAGGTTCTGACCTTATTGCTATTGTTTATGTTTTTCCCATTCTGAATATTTTCCTGTTCCATTACATTTATAACATTCTATATTGCTACCGGCATAATGAATAGGTACAATGACAACTCCATATCCACGACAATCAGGGCATTTACCAAGCTTCATCATTTTCTCTTGATGAACTTTTTTCCTTTTTTCAAACCAATTCATAAGTTTTGTTTTCATGCCATTCACCTGACCTCGACATCATTGTTTCTATAATGTATTCAAGAATTAAGGACAAGGTGAATAATATTTACAAATTTTATTTTAAAAACTGTATGCACGCTTTTATTGCTTCTTCCTCATCTTCTCCACTAGTCAGAATCGTTATATCATCTTCCACTCTTAATGTAGCTAATAATCCCATCAGGCTTTTTGCATCGATTTTATAATTTGGCCCAATCATAAAAATATCTGATTCAAACCTATTGGCAAGGTTTGACAATTGTATAAACATATCTACTGTAAGCGGTTTTGAAATTCTCAGCTCTTTTACTCTCATGCTCTACTCCCTACAATTACTTTTATAAAAATTCTATTTCCATCTTGTTTCCTTCATGACAAATTTTTATAAGAACAAAAGCGTAAGCGCCTTGATCATCCTAGAGCAAATAAGCCACAAATGAATAGAAGACGTTTTTTGTCTTCTATTCATTTGTGGCTAGGGGCTGGCAATCTAAGAACGCTGCATCCTGCCGCAATGATTGCTAGCACGTTCTGTAATTCAGAGCTGGATGACGTGCGCTTAACCAGAGTAAAAGAACTTTTTATTTCCTTACCAAAAAGAAATCGTTCAAAACTGTGATCTAATTCAATTCTTCTTTATGCTCTGTAACAACAAGTCTATTTTGTTCATCGGTATGAATGATAAGCTCTTTTTTCTCTAAATACTCCTCATGATTAAACACAAGTTTAATACCATTTCTCATCACAACGTGATCAAACAGAACCCAGCCGCATAACTGTGACACATTCTCAACTGTTGTTTGAATACGCTGTTTTTCACTTTCACTTATTTCATTTTGATATTGTTTCAGGTCAACTTCTTCAGTTACTTCTAATAAATAATTTGAATCTGCTTTTAATTGTTTCTTTATTTGATATTCGCTAAATGATTTAATTTTATCATCATCCTTCATAACTAAACTCCTCCTTTTCTTTTTTCACCAGTATTGCACAAACACATTGATTTTCTACATTACATAGTGACTTAAAGGAAAAATGCTTCCCCTACTATTCATATGCTAAGAATGAATATAGAGAAAGCACATTTAATTGTGAAGCTTGACTTTGAATAACAGGTTTGTTTTCTTTTTTTGTTTTGAAGTAGATGGAATGATAATTAAGATAATCGCAGTTACACTACCTGCCACAATTCCACTGTTTGTTAGAATTTTCACTGCTTCAGGAAGCCATGCAAGCATCTCAGGTACAATTGTTACACCTAAACATAATCCTACAAAACATTCAACAATTAACAAGTTTTTATGGGGGGAAGGTGGTGTCCTTTCGCCTTCCTCATGAAACACCTCTAGCCGTGTTGGACTTTTTAACCGACTTAAAAGAAGAACATCAACGAAAATTTAGCAGTGAAATTGCCGATCGATTTATTGCAACTATGCAGGAAGAAATTGCAGGGAAACCAAAAAAAAGTTTGATAAAAGCCTCAATATCCCAATACCTGAAGACCTCACAGCTGAAGAAATTAAATATTTACAAAATCACCGTACAAAGGCCATTATTGGTCAATTGATTGTGCAGCTACTCAAAGACCCAACAGCAGAAATTAAAATAAATTCCTCTGAAGAGGAAAAAACAACTAATAAAGAAGAACAAAAAAAGAGTTTTGTAAGCGACAAGAAGCTTCAATCCTTTGCTCAACAAAATTTTTTAGACTTTGACGATGATGACGACTAAGGAGGAAATGATGATGTCCGAAAAAAACTTGATAAGTTAGTGGGAATGGCTGCAGAACTGCAAGATAAATTGGAACGATTTGAAAAGGAGTATGACCAAATGATAGACTCAACTGATCGTTACTCCCTATCAGCAGATGAAGTTTACCAGTATAACACGCTTTATCTAGTGAATGACAAACTATCAGATGCGTTTCGTTCCATTAAAGCAATGAAGGCTCCCGTTCGTCGCGAGGGATTTTTGACTAAAAATTCCGGAAATCGTTACGAAGTCGATGGCTGGGAACTTTCAAGTGGATCTCCAGTTGAGATTTGGGAAGATGACGAAGAATTAAAAGAAGGCGGTTTCTATACGGCAACAAGAATTGAACACAATGGGACCGATTACTATGTGGTGGCTCTTGGTCGAGATATTAGCATTAATGGCCTAAAAGCTAGAATTAAAACATTGTAAATACACGTGTGGAATTTAAATGATCGTGCGTAAAAGAAGCTCTAACTTTAAGAGCTTCTTTTTTTAACGCCCAAACAGCCGATCCATCATGCTCTTCTTTTTCTTTGACTCTTCATTTTCAGATGTTGCTTGTTTTTGAATAAAGTCATTTACAATATCGACTTTTTCTTTCATTACTTCATAATCTCGTCTCATTCTTTGCATTTCTTGATGGATCTCTTCGCTGGTCACTGCAATTTGTTGTAAAGCATGTAGAATGGCCTGACCTTGTTCTTTGTTCATCAGCCCTTCAACTTGCGTTTGAATATTTCTAATTTGGTCTGCTACAATTGATATTTCGTGTCGTTCCTGTTTGTCTTCATCGCTTGTTCCATAAGGGATTATTGCCGCTACGTTTTGTGTCGCCCTACGATAATGTGATGCCACTATAGCAGCAGCAGCTTCCGGCCCTATCTTCTTTTCTTTCTTCAATTTTAACATTTGAGATATGGCTAGCTGATCTTGTTGAGTATATACTCTGTGATCTAGGTCATTTCGAAGTAATACATATCCTTCTTTCTCAAGCAATGTAACATACTTTCTTACTGTACTTTCAGGCATTTTTAAGTTTTCTGCAATGGCACTCGTTTTAATCTCTACATGCATATCTATAACATCATCTGGGATGTCAAAACCCATTTTCGTATCGTCCATAGCATTCACCTCTCGCCAATCTAGTGGCATTACAACGCCACTATTTCTATACTATTAATATAGCAAACCTTTGCTAGAAAGCGAACAATAATAATTTAATATCCTTAGATGACCCCTAATTTCATACCTCCGTAACGAAAAGAGATCTAGGACAGTGTCTCAGTGTCCTAGATCTATAAGTATATTTAGTTGGTTAGATATAATACTATTGGCTAAGAACCAAAATAGAATTAGCTAATCTTTTTTCACCACCAAGCATCGTAGTATAATACCTTTGTTCAATTCCGAAAAGCAAATTCTTAAGATCAATTTCAGATGTAATATTAAAATTAGAATTGGCTTCATCATATTGTAAATCTTCACAATAATCCTTTATATAACCAAAAATACTTTGACGATCAGTAACTGAGAATGTGTTCAGCGTGTCAATTGCCATAGCTATACGTTTTCTATTAGCTGTTTTTACTTTGCTAGCATCAAATTCATTCTCAAGTTGAATGAAATCATTCTGTAAAAAAGTTTCGGTTTCTAATTGAGTGGCTTCTTTATAAAGCGTATCTATTCCTCTAAATATGCTTGAGATAGTAGTCAATTTCTTAAAGAATAAAACATCTTCATTCTTTTTATATATAGCATCCGGTACATTATTAATTACCACTATTGGTTCGTTTTCAATAAGTACTGGAGTGTTCGATAGCGAAAAGTATTTTTTTCTAATTATTTGACTGTCCGATAGCTTCTGAAAACAATAAACGTCAGTTTGATACGAACATAAATAATCAATATTATTATAATTAACTGTTGATATTTGATTATAATCTGTCGAAATAAATCTACTGGTTAAGAAATCAATACAATAGTCTTTTGCTGAGAAGTTATCTATTGCAAACCACTCATCGTCTTCAAGTTTATAAGTCGCTTCATATGTTATTCGATTGACCAAATCATCAGGAAGAAGAAAAATCTCTGCATCAGAAATTACTTTGAAGTATTGGCCATTCCTACCTTTAGTTTTAGCTATCAAATGGTTCACATTACACCTCTTTTTCTATGAATGTAAAATCATTAATTCGTTTTAACTTTGGAAAACTTATACTACGTGGATCTTTAAGTGTACGTCTAGTAATTAAAAAAATTTTTATGTTTGTATCAGTTGTAAGATAGTAAAAATGATAACCAAAAACTAAGTAAAGAGGATTAAAATAAAGGGTTTGGGAAAGAAAGGTGAAAACAAATAAGATTATAAAAATAAAAAGTAACGTGTCGAAATATGGAACACTTAAGGCTACAAAAAAGTATCCCAAATAGCTTGGTAAGAATGCGTTATTTGCCTGTTCAACCTCTCTAATGACAGGTTGTTTATTATTATCCACCTCAATACTGTCATTATCTAGATATTTAGCAATGTATAGGCTGAAAAGTGTTAAAAAAAGAGGTATTACAAAGTAAACTGTATATGAAATAAAATCGGGTAAAATAGAAAAAAATGGATGAAGGTTACCTAACACAAAACGTTCTTTGACTAGATACACAACAATAATTAGAGACGTCGCATTAAAGGTAAGAAAAAGCCTAAATAAAAAATTCAATAGAATCCCTCATCTCTTCATAAAAGCCTTGAAGATGTTTTAAGTTTTTTAACTGCTTGTCTTCCGTAGTCCTTACACCCCAACTCAAGCCCTCCCACATATTTTAATAGCAATTTATAATCCTATATCTTACCATATGCTTGTTCCAAAATCTCGAATAAGAGTTTTTTCCACAATGACCACACCGAAGCATTACGAACAACATTTTGCCATTGTCCGACTGGATAATGGTTTGCTATAACTAAACACTAAGTATTGAGAAAAACCCAGCCCACATTCGGACTGGATTTACATGGTGGAAGCCAGGGGATTTCTTTTTTCTACCTCTTGCGATTAGTTATTCATTTATACTTATCCATCCAGTTATGAATAACATCCTTTACGTTGACCGTACTTTCTTTAATGTCTTCAAAAATCATCGCAAGCAAGGTAAACCAGGAAATTTCTTCGTTATATGGGTTGTTCTTGTTAATGTATTTCAGCACCTGTTTTAACTCTTTCATCCTGGTTTCATCGATATGGTGATGCAGATAAGTCTTTACATAAGCATTCAATAAATTCGTGTTTCGGATGCTGGCATCTAGCAATAGGGCAGTTGCTTTGGATGGAGTTACATCTAAAGCACAAGACAGTGAATAGATGTTTTCATAAGAAGCTTGTGAAAATCGTATGGTAATTCGCTCGTTTTTTCCTGATTGAACTTTCTTTTGTAAGGATTCTCTTCCCCAATCACCCATATAGACAGTATTTAAAAACTGCAAGTCCCTCCGGAAGTACGTAGAAAGATAATCCATCACCTTTCTTGATTGCAAACCTTTCTCACATAAAACTTCCGCTACATCTTTTACAGGTGTATTCGTGATGTAGGACAGGCGATAAATGCAATCTTTGAGATTGCTAGAAATTGTCGGTTTAACGTCTCGTTTTTTATCTGAACGGACCTTCCTTGTTTTCGTATCCACTGCCTCTTCCCCCTCAATTGCTGGACTTTTTTACTGAGCTTTTGTTTAGGACAGTGTCCCTTTGTCCTAGATCTATTCCTGAGTATATGGGGGATGGGGGAGAGTTATGTTTAAAAGTTTCTCAACTTGTCCATACTTTTTATAAGAATACTAGGGAAGGGGAAAAATGCATGAAAATGACGAAAGATGCAGCAAAAGACCTGGCTAAAAGAGGTATCGAGGTTAGTAAAAAATACAGCATTCCATTGAAACCCAAAAAGAAAAAAAAGGCATGATTGCCCTATCATATTTTCCTTTATGATCTTTGGATTACTCCAAAGATTTTTGTTTTAAATTTTTCCTTTACTCCCATTACTCCACTAATTACTCTCTCAGTAAAAACCTCTAAAATATAATGGGGTGGTTTTTATGTATATATCTCCTATGTTACTTCATAAATCAGACGAACCTTTCTCTGATTCTAAGTTCTTAACGGAACTAAAATTGGACGGAATTAGACTAACTCTTTCCAAATTTAATGGGAAAGTGAAATTATATACTCGTCACACCAACGATGTGACAGCGAAATTTAAAGAGCTTCACAACATAGACATACCAGATGGGACTATTCTTGATGGAGAAATTATCGTTTCAGATAAAGAGGGGAAACCGGATTTTGAAGCCATGATGGAAAGATTCCATTCTTCTAAGTCTGCTCATAAAATTGAGTATTGTGTATTCGATCTCTTATACTATGAACATCAAAACCTAATGAATAAGCCTTTAGTTGAAAGAAAAAGCCTGTTAGAGAAACTCCTACCAGTAGGCAATAACATTGCTTTCGTACAGCATATTGAAGGTTCTGGAATGGAATACTTCAACTTGGTTAAAGAAAGGGATCTGGAAGGAATCGTTTTAAAGAGATCCGATTCAACATACAATCCCGGCACACGTTCGAGGCTATGGAATAAGGTCATTAATTATCAATATGAAAATGTTTCTATAACCGGATTGCGGAAAAAGGAATTCGGATTGCTCTTATCCTTCAATGACGGCTCTCCTGCCGGCCTTTTAGAATTTATAAAACCAGCTGACAAAAAGGTCTTTTATTCTGAATACAGAAAACACGTTTCTAAAGAAACGGAAGACTATGTCTATCTGAATCCCCATTTCAAAGGGTTGGTAAAATATCGGAATTTGACTAAAAAAGGCTTTTTAAGAATCCCGTCCCTTGAAAAATGGGCCTCATCATAACACCCTTACTATTTAAGGGTGTTTTTATTAATGACTGCCTATACTCCGATGGGATAGTGTAAGTGAATTAGGAACTAAAAATTAGTTCTCAATCGGCTTTGGTTTCTGGATCACCATATCTTTTTTCGCGGACTCTTCCATTCTTGCTGCAAGAGTTTGAAGATAAGAGTCTGTCAGTTTAGCAGGGTAGTATCCGATCCGTTCTCGTAGTAGGTTTTCAAGAACAAAACACCTCCGAGTGGCATTTTCATATTCACTGAAGGTGTATTGTTCAGCTTCAGTAAACTCTTTTGCTCCTTCCTTCATCGCTCGAATAAAGATGTACCGCTGCTTATAAATTTCCGCTCGTTCCTTTCTAGCAAACTTTAAAAGGAACAGCAGCTCAACCGTTGAAAAACACATAAGCTCCGGCGTGCTTTTGTTCAAATCAGAAAGAGAAGGCTGCGAAGCAGGTAGATAGTTTTTTCTCTTTCCGTTCTCCTGAACATCCTTGTGTTTCAGCTTCATCATACAAAATGAGCAATAGTAATCATGTCTATCAATCGATTTAACCGGGCTTCCGCAATATGCACAGGTTTTCATCTGCGATCATCCTTCCTTTTAGTTCAGTATAGCAGTGCGATCAAAATAATCGGGCCGATTATTTCCATTCGTTTTAAGCCCCCGAAAGAGGGCAACCGCTTTTAAGCAGTCGCTTCTTCTTTAGGTTGGTGTTGACTAAGCACTTCAATGACCTGATGACTGCACGTGACAATATCAGTCCCAATTTGTTTCATGATGTTCATGTCCTGGCTCCATCCAGCAATATACCCGAAACTATATTCGCCTGTCTCATAACCAAAATGATTCATAACCACATACGCAACGGCTTCCGCTTGTGCTTCTCGGATACGACTGCCTTCCTGCTCAAATTTTGCCCCTTTGCTATGCAATAAATAATGGCTGTATTCGTGGATCAACGTCTTTAACTGCTGGGCTGTACTTCTCCCCTCATGAATGGCAATGTAATGTTTGATAAGATGATAATAGCCATTTGCTTCTCCTGTGTCTTTAAAGGCGACAGGTATCTCTATTTTATGAATCCATTCCTGCAGCAAGGCTTTTTCCTGTTCCCCATCTCCTTCTAATGTTTTAACCGCCGGTGCTGGTAGCTCTTTTCCATCCGTACTTGAAACATCAAACACATTCACATGTCGGAAACCGTAAAGAACCTTTTTTTCTTTTTCCTCTTTTTCACTATTTTCTTCTTTCTCTTTTTTCTTCCCAATTAACGGAGCAAGCACCTTAATCGCTTTCGCACCTTTTTTAACGAAACGACCATGTTTTTTCCATTCATTAAAGCCTTTTACAAACGTCGCATTAGGGCTTTGCATGTAGATGAGAACGGTATTGTTAAAACTGTAGCTATGGAAACTAGAAAGGAATCGCAGCCACTCCTGAAACTTATCACTCGTCATCAGTTCTTGAATGCCTTGATCTAATTGTTCTTTAATTTCTTCTAGTCTTTCACATTTTTTCATTTGTCTTTTCCTCCCTTGAATTTGCTTCTCTGCCTTCCGAAGCGATTCTGTTCCCCAAAGGGGGATTATTTTCCCCCTTTTGCAAGTAGAACGAAAAACACGTATAGGCAATTGGTCAAGGGCGATCTGAGCGTAAAAGTTTTTTATGTTGCGAAAGCGTTCCTAATAAAAAAGTTTTTTGCCCCTTGACCGATTGACTAGCCGTCTTAGCTTCTAGCCGGAAAGGTTCGGGTGTCCTACCGGCTAAGAAGGTTAGTCGGCTTGCGCTGTTTTACGATTCGGAAGGCAAAAGGGAAAAATAATAAATAAAAGCAGCCTTCACGGCTGCTCTCCTTTTGTCTCATATTCTTTTATTTTTACAGTTTTCGGCTCGTTCGGTACGGCGGCTTGCCGTAAATGGAACAGGAACCTACGGAATGTAGGCGTTAGCCGTACAGACCGTGGTTATCGGTCCATTTAGTGCCGAAGCTACACGTACAGAATGACAGAAAGGCGATTTTTCCTTTTTGATCAGTCTGTAGTGCTGCCGCCCGAAAGATGATTTTAACGCTCGTGATTTAAAGGCCTTTGAGGCTCTTATTTCTGAAGGGAAAAATCTAGCCTTAAGGCTAACTGATTTGTAAAAACTGGAGCCAATTAAAAAACCTGGAGCTTCATTCTGTGCATGATTTGAAAATGAGAATAACTATTCCTTGATCAGGAGCCGTTCATTCTTTATGTATACGTAATTGCATGTTCAATCGGATATCCGAAATATCACATGAGTCTGCATAGGGATAAGATGTTGGAAAAATGGGGGAAGGGAAGAGAAGAGAAAAATATATGGACTTTGATGCTAAAAGAAGCTTATGGGATGTTGATCCCATAAGCTTCTTTAGGAGATAACCGCTTTTTCATTTGTTTCAATCCAACGTACGTAATGTTCATTCGTTCATTTATTTCGCCTCAAAGTTCTAGGGGCTTACTCACCTACCATACCGTCATTATCACGATCGTCCATATATGGGTATAACCAATGTTATATTTAGGTTAGAAAAGTGAAACAGTTGACACTTAAAGGACTACACATATTAGACATATATAATATGTGTAGTCCAATTTTATTACCATCTTCAACTAAAGCGCCCGATTGCTGAATAGCCACCGATCCTTGATTGTCAGCAACCTTTCTATAATGTATTGAGCTCTCGTTCTGCGTTAGCGTAATGACATCTCTTAATAAGCGAGAGCACGTTTTATGTTCGCTTTTGCTTCATCTACTAACCTCTCATCGTTATCATCAATTGCCTGCATCATTATTAAAATTGGGATATATATAGCAATTAATCGAGCTAGTATCTTCGTTTCTTCATCAACATCTCCATATTCTTTGAAAAAATCTGAACGTGCATCCGGAGGTAAAAAGCTATACACAACATTCAAGTCACAAGCAGGATGTCCTATATTGATATCTCCCCAGTCGATAATCCCTGAAACTCTTCCATTCTCATCTACCAGCATATTTTTAAAATGAAGGTCTCCATGAAGGAATACATGCTTTTTCTTCACTTTTTCAGTTCTGAGCTGTTCCAAATAATTCAATAATGCATGATATTCTTCTTCACTAAAATAATGCGCAATGTCAGAAATGAATTTATGCATCTTTTCCTTACGCATCGCAATATCAGTCAGATTTCTATGGTCATGTTGAACTCCATTTTCTTGGGCAATTTTCACAGGGAATGCATGTAAGTTTTTTAAAAATTGCGCGAGCGTAGTTGCTGATCGCGCACGTTGCTTGTCAGTTAATCCGATTGGAAACTCTCCGGATAAATAGGGGTAGCCTAAGAAGGGTGCTGGATAACCATAATCCCCTTCCCCAAAAAATAAAGGTATCGAGTATGCGATGGAAAAATAATTTTTAAGCTTTGGCAGTATCTTTCCTTCCATCCTTAAAGAATTAATTGCAATTTCTCTTCTCGGAAAGCGAAAGAAACACATATTCCGTCCCGACAAGAAAAACAGTGTTATCCCAGCCATGTCCTAGTTTTTGTACACTTTTTGAAGCTAACTGCGGAAACTGACTGCTTATTAATTTATGAGCTAATTCTTCAGATACTTCCCATTCTGCAACCCATTGATTCGAACTTCCCATATCCCTTTATCGACTCCCTTGCAAAAGTGAGGCTACGATCAATCTCGCGGCAGTCTCATTGAGCTCTTGTTCCTCCGTCATTACTCACTTTACTTATTCAACTCCTGCCCTTTTTCTGGCATAACTTACAAATTCAAGATGAACCATTTATTTTCCTTTCTTACTCCAGAATATGGCCCTTAAAAGGAAAAGCACTACCCTTATTCAAGAATAGCGCTCGTTTGTGGAAGATCATTTACTATTGAAGAGTATATTTGTACTTTGTAGCAACTAGTTTTGTTAGTTGTTCTTCTTTAAACATAAGCACCCGTTGAATAGTAGGATATATTTTTGCTTAAAAAGATGCTACTATCCTATAGTAACACCTTTCCCTAATTAGGCTTTTATATATTTTACTAGTTCAACCTTTATATTTTCTATTTATCCACCATCTAAAAAGTTTAAGGGCTCGATAGCTTTCGGAGCAGACGTTGTATGTATATGAATTACTGATATTACTACCAATATTACTTTAGGGTACTAACAGCCTTGTGAAAGACATTGATGCCAGTTTCCACTGATCCTCCTGTAGCACATATACCTCTGTAACCACAAATGGATTCGTCACTTCATTTCCCCCAACAACAGCTACCAGGAGTACTTTATTTAGAAGAATAGCAATTGTGCCAATTAGACGAACAGATGTTTCTTGAATATCTACATTCTTATAAATTATTGAACCGTTATTAATTACGTCAATTTCCTCGTTTTTAGAAAATGTAGCCCCCATGTGCACGAAAACGGCTTTTTCGTGAAAGAGATTACTTAAATCGTCTAGTTGCCTCTCCATCATCCAGTCCCATTTATTCTTTGAAAGATTTATAATTACTTGTTCCATATTTGTATCTTCCTTTTTACTAGTATTTTTTAATACACTCCTTTTTCTTTGAACCATTTGGACATCAGAGCGGAAATCTCTATATTGTTTAAGTCATACATTGGAAAGCGTGTATTGCCTTTGATCACAATTTCCTGCAGGTGGAAAAGGGTCACATCTCCTCAGTATTTATTCACTACATATTCCTAGTTTTTGCCACGCAAAGAAATATCCGCCATTGCTCTTTCCGGGTTGCTACCAGCATTTTTATAACTTCTCATCCATCTACAAATCTTCCAATTAACTTCTATTTTAAATAAAGATATATGATTGCAAATTAACAGGATTAAGAGTTTTCGTCTGATACTTGTAACTTTTCACCAGGCTTTGTTGTCCATAAGATAAAAATCGATAAGACCGAAATGAAAAGACACACCCAATAAACATCACGAAACCCTACATACTGGGCAATCATTCCTCCGCCAAAATTCCCCACTAACCTCCCTATAATAGAACCGTTGTAGTAAATGCTTGTTGCTACTCCAGGTGAATCAGGTAGCAGATCCATGAAATAACTTAGCCCATTGCCCATGACAATCGCCACAAACGTTGCTTGCAAAAGCTGCGCTGCTATTAACTGCCAGGTATGGGTCGATACACCTAAGATCGCAAAATAGCTAACCGCGATAAAACAACTGATAATTAACAGGGTATGGTTCGATATTTTTTTGCCAAATGCACCAAGCGCAATCATAATGGGAATTTCCAAACCTGCGCAAATACTAACCACCATTCCGACATCAGAATACGTACCAATAATTTCATTTACAATAAACAGCGGAGTGATAATCGTGTTAATGGCATTAAGCGCAAACAGAAAGATAAAGGCAATCATCGGCTGCCAGACCATTCTGTTTTTAGGTGACACCATTTTTTTCTTCTTACTTGTATTCTGAAATGTTCTTTTTTGCAAAAAAAAGAACATAAGAGATGCAATTATTAGAAAAATAGCGGATGTTCCCAAAAAGAGTCCCTTGTATCCTAACGCTGCCAAAATCAATGTACCGCCTAACGGCCCTAATACAAAACCAAGGGAAACCAGTGAGCGTAATGTAGATATAGCAAAAGTCTTGTCGTCAGATTTACTATCATTTGCAGATTCTTGTGCGTAGGCATAGATTTGCGGCATAGCAATAGCTCCAAAACCATTAAAAACAGTTACAATGATCAGCAAAATATAGAAGTTTTGAAACACTACATAAGAAGCATATCCTAAAGCAGACGAAAGCAAGGCTGTAATAATCAGCCATTTTCGATCCAATCCGCTATCTGAACGTTTCGCGATGAGTGTATTTACCAAGACGCTACCTAATGAACTGATCGCAATGAATGCGCCAAAGGCTCCTGTACTCATTCCAAGTACCTCTGTACAATACAGGGCTAAATATGGCAACGTAATCGAAATTCCGAAGCCAACCATCAAAACGCAAATGACAAATAAACTATATCCTTTGATTTCAGATAGTTTTTTTAACCGTATAAACAAGCTTTAGCCCTCCTCGGAATTTCGTTGAAATAAAAGGAAAATTATATAAAACAATCATCAAACATCTTACAATTTATTTGAAAACATTTATGCACTTTGAAATGTAAAAGAGGTGGAACAGCAAATCCACTACTCTGTCTGAACAACCTTATAATAAAAGGAATCCTTTAGAAAAAGGATCTTTGGTAGTAGCCTCTCCGATCACACTTGAAGCACCAGTAATAATAACAACTTTCACTTGAATATTAGACATAATAAAATACGTCCCTATCGGTTTATTTTTCTTGTGAGAAAACATCTCTTGCAACCATCATGGCAGACATCGCCTTCGGCCAACCTGCGTAAAAAGCAAGATGCGTCATTGCTTCTATAAGTTCTTCTTCTAAAAGACCGTTTTGTTTCGCTAAATTCAAATGGGATTTCAGTTGTTCAGTATTACCACCAGTTAATAAAGAAGCTACGGTAATTAAACTGCGGTCACGCGGAGAAAGCTCCTTGCGCGCCCATACATCACCAAACAAAACATCATCAGTTAATTGCACAAGCTTTGGTGCAAAATTCCCTAACTTTTTCTGAGCAACAGTAGGTTCTTTAGAATTAGACATTTTTATATTCCTTCTCTCTTTTCGTTTTTCTAATCGAAATTCAACTAGTTTGATACATGTAAAAACGATAAACATTCAGCCCCAGAAGGTTAAAATTCTTTTTATTTTAAAGTGTTATATTCTTCATCTGTTAAGGGTTCTAACCATTCGGTTGTTCCCTTTTCAACATTTGTACTTATCGCAATATGTGAAAACCAGTTATCCGGTGTAGCGCCATGCCAATGTTTCACATCAGGAAGAATCTTTACTACATCCCCTTCGTAAAGCACTTGAACCGGTTTACTCTCTTCCTGATAATATCCCTGGCCACCTGTAACAAGCAGAATCTGGCCACCTGGATGCTTATGCCAATTATTTCTTGCCCCTGGTTCAAAAGTTACATTACCTATGGGGCAATTAAAGGTATTGTCGTGAGCTACTAGCATTTCAAGATATGCTTCCCCTATGAAATGGTCATTCGAAACTTTTACACCTTTCGGAAAGATTACACTTTTTCTTTTATTTGGAATATTAGACATACTAGATAAACTCCCTTTCCTTATGATTGACTCTCTTTTCTATGATATTTACTTTAAACTATTATCCATTTTGCCAGATTAAACTGAATATCTGAGTAGTACAATAAACGTTTCCTTTTAGAGAGAGATAACTTTCCATAAAATTGTTAAGTTGTAATAGGGCGTAACTTTATTATGCAACAGATGGAAATAAGACCGATATCTTGATTGTCTTAAATCATTGCCTGATCGTCTCAATACCACATACGCAACGGAAGGATGTTGCATTCAAATGGAAAAAGCGTGTGGATTCACAATTGAATTCACACGCTTTTATATGGATTTAACATCTTACTATTCACAAAAAAGAATCATTTTAATTGTGTTGATAAGAAGGAACATTAAATATCAAGTTTACGAGTACCAAGCCATTTCACCATTTCAGGATCCCTATGTGAAAAGAACAGACTTTCTTTTGTGTCTAATGCTGCAATTTTTTCAATATCCTCTTGGCTTAATTCAAAGTCAAAGATATTAAAGTTTTCAATGATTCTTTCCTTATGAACAGACTTCGGAATTGCAACGATTCCTCTTTGTGTTAACCATCGTAAAATAACCTGGGCAACTGATTTATTATGCTGTTCAGCTATTGATACTAAAACTTCGTTCTGGAACATGTTATTTTTCCCTTCAGCAAATGGACCCCAAGACTCGATTTGAACATTGTTCTCTTTCATAACATCATGACTTTCTATTTGCTGGCAGAAAGGATGTGTTTCAACTTGGTTTACGGCAGGAACTACTTCATTATGAAGAATTAAATCTACTAAACGGTCACTCTGGAAGTTACTAACTCCAATTGCCCTGATTTTTCCTTGCGTGTTCAATTCCTCCATCGCGCGCCAAGAACCATATACATCGCCGTATGGTTGATGAATTAAATATAAATCCAGGTAATCCAATTGCAATCTTTCTAGTGATTTTTCGAATGCTTTCTTTGTGTTCTCATATCCTGTATCCTGTACCCATAATTTCGTCGTAATAAATAATTCCTCTCTTGGCACACCGCTCCGCTTGATGGCTCTGCCGACTGCTTCTTCATTTAGATATGAAGCAGCAGTATCGATCAGACGATAGCCTGCCATAATAGCGTCATAAACAGCTTGTTCACATTCTTTTTCATCCTGGATTTGAAAAACACCAAAGCCTAGTATAGGCATTTCAATACCATTGTTTAACATTACTTTTTGCATATTAATTCCTCC